>ERZ777011.31-NODE-31-length-221667-cov-47.497126_pt1 | contig 221667 bp, 174 predicted proteins | sample MGYA00374964_ERZ777011 | MGnify/ENA primary metagenome ERZ777011 (study PRJEB29310, sample SAMD00008975) | mouse gut metagenome | study: EMG produced TPA metagenomics assembly of the Metagenome analysis of fecal microbiota from mouse which was promoted... | reverse complement strand
TATGTTTTACAGCAGGTTAGAAAAAGAGGCTGCGCCTATTTTGACACAGCCACATGACGTTTTTGTCAGCTGTTCCAGATTTCCCAGGAGAGGAACGCCTGCAGGAGCAACATTTCAAGCCCGTTTTTCACCTCCGCGCCCTGAGCCTGTGCCTTTTTCATAAAGAGGGTCACATCCGGGTTATAAAGCAAGTCGTAACAGAGATGGTCAGGCCCGAGACACTCATAGGGGATATCGGGAGCCTCATCGACATGAGGATACATTCCCAGAGGCGTCGTGTTGACAATCACCTTGTACTGAGCCATAATCTCCGGAGTGAGGTCGGCGTATGTCAGCACTCCCGGACGAGCTGTCCGCGAGACAAGCTGCGCCTCGACATCGAGCATATCAAGCCCGACACACACTGCCTTGGCCGCACCGCCGGTGCCGAGCACCAACGCGCGATGGCGGCTGTCGGTAATCAGCGGACGTATCGAATCGGTAAATCCGGCCACATCACTGTTGAATCCCACCAGGCGTTTGTTCTCAAGGAGTTTCCCCTTGCGGTCAGCCACAATCTTGATGACATTCACCGCCCCGGCCCTCGCGGCCAGCGGATCAATGTCATCGAGATAAGGAATCACCTTCTCCTTGTAGGGAATGGTCACATTCATGCCGGCAAGGGATGGTGTGTCCTCAAGCAGTCCGGGAAATAAATCTATCGAAGCTATCTCGAAATTCTCGTAACGTGCGTTGATTCCCTCGGCCTGAAACTTCTGGTTGAAGAAGGTCTTCGAAAAGGAATGAATCAGGGGGAAACCAATCAGACCATATGTCCGTTCATCTATTTTACTCATAAATCCTGGGAGTTATAGCGGGATGATAGTTGAATTCGTTTACAGGCGACCTTTGTCGCGATAGGAATAGTAGCCCGACGGGCCGATTATCAGGTGGTCAAGCACCGGGACATCTATTATCTTGCATACCTCGACGATGCGCCGGGTCAGTGAGTCGTCGGCTCCGCTCGGCATAAGATTCCCGGATGGATGATTATGACAGAGAATGACTCCGGCCGACAAGCGGTCTATGACACTCTTGGCAATCAGTTTCACATCCACCGAAGTCTGTGACTGTCCTCCTTTGCTTATCTGCTCTACCGACTGCAGACGGTTGGCACGGCTGAGATGAAGAATCCAGAACTCCTCGTTGTTGAGCCGTTCGAGCCTTCCACGCATATATGAATACACCGCCTCGGAGGATGCCATCTGGGGGTCTTTTATCTGGAGGTCGGCCTGTGTGCGCGCTCCGAATGTCATCGCCGCCACAAGCAGCGTGGCCTTGGCCACACCCATTCCCTTGTATTTCCTGACCAGCTCAGGGATTGACTTCCTCGACAGATAAGCAAGCCGGTTGTCATTGTCTTTCAGTATCTCACGGCTGAGGTCAAGCACCGATTTCCCCGGGATTCCTGAACCGAGAAGCAGAGCCAGCAACTCCACATCTGACAAAGATTCCATCCCCTGCTTGAGAGCTTTCTCGCGAGGTTTCTCGTCATCAGTGAGGTCGTGAATCATCACTCCGGCCCCTTTGGAGGATGCCGGTTTTTCATCCTTCTCCTTTTCCGCGGGTTTGGACTCCGGCAGATAATCACCTCCGGAGTCGAATATCGCATCGAAATCGTTCAACAATGAAAGCTCGTCCATATGCCTGTCGTGGATTGTTTATTTTCCTCTTCTCATATCTATCTCCTCCGACTCGTCTCGTCCCCGGCGGCATATTATCTTTGTGAAATAGGCCTTGAGGAATCCGCAACCATAGCCACCCAACTGTATCAGTGAGGCAGGTATCGCCTTGAAGGCGATGACGGGGGAAGAGGTGGAAACCAACGCCGTCTGCCAGATCATAAAGAGATATACCGCCAACGGGGCAAGCCACCAAGGACTGACGAATATTGCCAGAAGAACCATGGCCACCACTCCAATCACAAAAACAGCCGGAAGCCAGTGGACAAGCTTCATCGAGTCGGGATAGAGCAGTTTTAAGGTAATACGCGACATACCGAAGACATATACCTGGCGGAAGAATTTCCTGAAGTCAACACGCCGTTTATGATAGACAGGCAGGTCGGGATAAAGGCCGATTGTGAATCCGGCAAGCCGGATGCGTGTCGACATGTCTATATCCTCGGAGAACATCTCCCTGAAACCTCCGACCTTATCATAGACCTCACGCGAGAAACCCATATTGAATGTGCGCGGTGTGAATTTCTCAAGGCTGACCCTGCCGCCGCGTATACCGCCGGTGGTAAGGAATGAGGTCATCGCGAAATTTATGGCTTTCTGGGTTGTCGTGAAGGAGCTGTCGGCGGCATCCGGACCTCCGAACGCGTCGTATGGGGCCGACTTCCTGAACTTGTCGAGCTTTGAGAAATAATCGGCAGGTATGACACAGTCCGAATCGAAAAATATGAAATACTCTCCCGAAGCTCTTTCCAGACCATAATTGCGGGCGATGGAGCGTCCTTCGTTCCCTTTCGGGAAATACCGGGCATTCAACCCTTTGGCCACATATTTATCCACAATGTCGCCGCAGGGAATCGTGGAGCCATCCTCCACGATTATCACCTCAAAGTTGCGGGCTGTCTGCCTGAGCAGACTGTCAAGCAGTTCCTCAACCTCCGCCGGCCTGTTGTAGACCGGCACGATAACGGAATATGTCACATTTTTCTCAGTCATGGGCCAGTTGTTTAGGTCAGTCCATCCGGTTCTTATAGTCGGCATAGGTAAATTCCCTCAGGGTCTCGACCGAACCGTCGAGATGACGGAACACCATCGCCGGGTGGGATATGCCGTTGAACATGTTTGTCTTCACGGTCGTGTAATGGTTCATATCCTCAAGCACAAGCTTCTCACCCTCCTGCAAAGGATGGTCGAAATGCCAGTCACCCATATAGTCGCCGCTGAGGCATGAGTTGCCTCCAAGACGGTAGGTGTATCCCCCTTCGTGGAGGCTGCCTGTGATAGCGGGCTGATAAGGCATCTCGAGGGTGTCAGGCATATGGCAGGCAAAGGATGCGTCTATTATCGCGGTCTTTATACCTTGATTTTCAACCACATCAACGACCGAGGTTATCAAATCGCCGGTGCGCCAGGTAAAGGCGCTTCCCGGTTCGAGTATTACCGTCAGCCAGGGATGGCGCTCACGGAAATCCTTCAGGAGTCTGACAAGATGAGCCGTGTCATATCCCTCGCGGGTCATCAGATGGCCACCTCCCATGTTCACCCATTTCACCTGCGGGAGATATTTGCCGAACTGCTCCTCAAAAGCAGCCAGCACCTTCTCCAGGTCATAGCTCGATGACTCGCAAAGCTGATGGAAATGGAGTCCTTCTATCCCGTCGGGCAACCTGTCACCGATCTGGTCGGCGGTGACTCCGAAACGGCTTCCGGGAAGGGCGGGGTTATATATGTCTGTCTCTATCACCGAACAGCGCGGGTTGACGCGCAAGCCGGGGGAGACACGACGATTGTCGGCCTTATGGCTCTCATTGAAATCCTCGACAGCCTCTTTGTAACGGGCAAACTGGCTAAGGGAATTGAAAGTCAGATGGCTGCTTCCTTCAAGATACTCTCCGATTGTGGCGGGGGTATAGGCCGGACAATAGGAATGGCCGAGACACCCCAGTTCCTCGTTGCCGAGACGCAACTCATTCAACGACGAGGCGGTGAACTTCACTCCGTATTCCCTCATCACACCGAAGGTTCGCCACAAGGCGTTGGCCTTGAATGCCATTATGATTTCCACCCCCGCTTCACGGGCCACATCGGAAATCAGCGAGAGATTGTGGCGCAATTTCTCTTCGTAGACTATGTAGTATGGTGTCTGGATATCCATTTTTCAATCAGATAATATTTTGAAACGGGCGAACTTGAGCAGAAGTATCTTGCGCTCCGCTCCGGTGAATGTGACAGTTATCTTGGCTCCCGCCGCGTTGTCGTCAATATCCTCTATGGTTCCGTGGCCAAACCTGCCGTGTATGATTTTCATGCCGCCGTAAAGCTCCGACACATCGTGGAGGGTGAAGTCGGCATCAGTCAAGTCGTCGGGAGTATTCTTTGATGCGACAGTCTCCTCAAGCTTCCGGCGCGACTTTTCGAGCCAAGACGCACTTGCCCCCTCACCTTTGGAAGCGGCATAAGCCGGGCGGCGCGGAGGATTGAACAGCCCGCTTGCAGAACCGGAACTGTGATATGACGCCCGGTAGTTTTCAAGGGGATTGACACCTCTGGGCGCGTCATCGAGGTCTGAACCCTGAATCATCTTCAGGTATTGCGGATCGATGTCTCGCAGGAAACGTGACGGACGGGTGACCATTGTCTGTCCGTTGCGGTAACGAGAGGAGGCATATGACAGCATACAGAACTCCTTTGCGCGGGTGATAGCGACATACAGGAGTCGTCTCTCCTCCTCGATGGCCTGCAACGAGTCGCAAGACATGGCAGAAGGGAACAGCTCTTCCTCCACACCGACGACAATCACATTCTTGAACTCCAGTCCTTTCGCGGCATGGACGGTCATCAGGGTCACCCGGTCTTTCGAGGTGTCCTTCTCATCCTGGTCGGTGGCGAGGGAGACCTCGGCGAGGAAATCGGTCATGGAGGTAGCCGGATTCCCCTCCTCGATTCTCTCCGCCACGAACTCCTCAACATTCTTCTGCATCTCCATCAGGTTCTCCTGCTGCGAGACACTTTCGGGGGTATTGTCTGAAATCAGCGAGGTCAGCAGCCGGGTCTTCATATATATCGACCGTGTCAGCTGGGCGGCATCCTCTCCGGAGGCATTCAGGCGGTTGAACTCCGCTATAAGTTCACGGAAACCGTCAAGTTTCTTCTTGGTACCGTTGTTGACATTCAGGTCGGCAGGGTCATTCAACACCCCCCATATGCTTATCCCACGCTCGATTGCGGCGTGGACAAGCTTTTTGACTGTGGTGTCGCCGATTCCTCGTGCCGGATAGTTGATGACACGACGCAGGGCTTCGTCATCATTAGGATTGGTGGCGAGACGGAAATATGCGATGGCATCCTTCACCTCCTTTCGCTGATAGAATGACAGGCCGCCATAGATACGGTATGACAGGCGGCGCTTGCGCAACGATTCCTCGAAGCGACGGCTCTGGGCATTCGTTCGGTAAAGGATGGCGAAGTCATTCAGCCCGTCGTGGTTCTTCATCTGCAACCGGGCGATACGGTCGGCGACAAGCGATGCCTCGTCGAAATCGCTGTAACAGCGGCATACCTCGATTTTGGTGCCACAATCATTCTCCGAGAACACCTCCTTGCGTATCTGCTCGGAATTCTTGTCTATCAGCGAATTGGCGGCAGCCACGATGTTGCGGGTCGAACGGTAGTTCTGCTCGAGCTTGAAAATCTTCAGGTCGGGATAGGCCTTTTTCAGGTTGAGGATATTGCGGATATTCGCCCCTCGGAACGAGTAGATGCTCTGTGCGTCATCCCCTACCATCGTCAGGTTGCGGCTCCCTTTGCACAGCTGTGACACGATGCAATGCTGGGCGAAATTGGTGTCCTGATACTCGTCGACAAGCACATACCTGAAATACTCGCTGTAATGGCGGCATACTTCTGGGTAATCCCTGAAAAGGACATTGGTGTAATAGAGCAGGTCATCGAAGTCCATGGCTCCCGCGACATGGCAGCGATGGCGGTAAGTGGAATAGATATCCACAAGCTGTCCGCGTTTCGCCCTGCGGTCAGCCTCCATAAGCTCCCGGTCGACACGATACTGCGACGGGCTTATCAGGGCGTTTTTCGCCATGGATATGGCGTTCTGAACCACATTGGGCTTGTAAACCTTGTCATCAAGATCCATATCCTTGATGATAGATTTTATAAGCGCGCGCGAGTCATCCGAGTCATAGATAGTGAATGATGGGCTGAACCCGAGCTTGTCGGCATTCTGGCGCAATATGCGTGAGAAGATGGAGTGGAACGTCCCCATCCATAGCTTCCCTGCCACCTGCTCCCCGACAAGCTGCTTGATACGCTCGCGCATCTCGCTGGCGGCCTTGTTGGTGAAAGTGAGGGCCATCAGCCTCCAAGGCTCATACTCCTTGGTAAGCAGATGGACTATCTTGTAAGTCAGCACACGCGTCTTGCCCGAACCGGCCCCGGCTATGACAAGCTGGGGGCCGTCGAGATATTCGACCGCCTCGCGTTGCTGGCTGTTGAGTTTCGAGAGGTAATCCTCCATATGTTATTCTCCTGTTCTCCTTTCTGTGAGAGCCGTCCGATTAATGGCTGCGGGCGGCGGATTTCAATGCAAGCGAAGTGAAGAAGTCGCGTGCCTCGGGGGTCATATCAACATCTGCCAAGGCTTCGACAGCCTCGTTGGCATAACGTTCGATGAGGGTCTGGGCCTCCTCCTTGAGGTTGAGGTCGTCATAAATCTTCCTTACCTCACGAATCTTGAGATAATCAGTCAGCTTCTGGTCAAGAACCCTCTGAAGCCGTTTCGGCTCACGGTTCATAGCGTTAATCCAGAGCCAGGTCTTCTTCTCGTTTATGATGTCGCCACCGATTTCCTTGCCGAAAAGCGCCGGGTCTCCGTATGTGTCGAGGTTGTCATCCTGGAGCTGGAAAGCAAGTCCGAGCAGTTCGCCATAACGATACATGGCATCAGCATCCTTTTCCGATGCCCCGGCCATCAATGCCCCCATCTTGCAGGCGCAGGCAAGCAGCACCGAGGTTTTCAGTCTGATCATCTCGATATACTCCTCGACCGTAACGTCGCGGCGGCTCTCAAACTCCATATCGAGTTGCTGACCGGCATACACCTCCATGGCCGTGGTGTTGAACAGGTCGAGGATTTCAGCCATACAGTCAGCCGTATATATGTCAGTACATTTGACAACGAGCTGAGTGGCCATCGTCAGCATCGCGTCACCCGAAAGGATGGCGACCGACTCATTCCAACGACGGTGAACCGTCGGACGGCCACGCCTCACCTCAGCCTTGTCCATCACATCGTCATGCAACAGTGTGAAGTTATGGAACATCTCGATACCGACCGCCTGGTTGATTGCCTTCTCAGGCTCACGGCCCAATGCCTCGCAGGTAGCGAGCAACAGCATCGGCCGGAGCCGCTTGCCACCCCCTTCGAGAGTATATTCCACCGGCAGGAACAGCCCCCTGGGGCCTTTCCCGTAATCAATTTCGGCAATCGCCTTCTCAATTATCTCCGAATAATATTCCTTGTCAAACATAATCCACAAAATTACTCAAATTCCCCCAATCCCCCATCTCCATCCCCCACTTTTTTCACCTCAACCACCCCGACAACCGCTCAAACACCATTTTCAGCCCTCACTATGGTCGGGCACATGACAACCCTGTCAGTGACAGCATGGTTTCAGGGGAGATATTGCAGATTTTCTCTGCGATACGGTTCATCTCCCAGCATTTTTCTCTCGTCAGAAATCCTCGCGATGTCTCATATGTCGCAGGCCCAATCAGGAGCAATTGGCCCTCAAGACAATAATCAAACAGCTTTCCGGAGGGTTTGAATCGTTCAGGAAAGCCGTTGTCGCGGATGACTATGACTTTGCCTCCGGCGGCCAGCGTTTCCTCCATTACCGATTTTTCCTTCTCTGAAATAAACGGGGAGACCAAAACACCGCCCATATCACTCACCCCTCTCCATCTTTCGCGTAACTCCTTGAGGTATTCCTCTGAATAATGGCTTCTGATTATCACCGGCTCTTTACAAAACTCCCTGAGTAGAAACAGATTCCCGAAGGCTGAAAGTTCCGTACCATCAATCTTCATCATATTTATCCTCCTGAACAAATCTGGATAGCGTTTCTTCATCAGGTATCGGCGCGGATTGTCCTTGATGTATGAAATCATCGCATCAAGCTGACCTTTCCCAGTCAAAATCCGGTCGTGAAAATTTTTCTCAAAGAACGACAGCTTGTCAACGTTTCTGCCCGAAGCCGACAGCATTTGCCTTACTTTCCTCGTACATCCTCCCTTGAAATCCGATATTACCTTGCTGAATTTCTCACCCAATCTTTCCCTGACATTCAATATGAAATGGATATGGTCAGGCATAATGACCCTATATCCTACCGTCAGTTCTTTCCATCTCGCATCCCAACCCTTTAATTCCTCATCCACAACTAATCCCATATTGGTGAGCTTCACGACAAAACTCCCATCTTGCCAATCCACCTCCGACAATGGCGTGACCTCCTTGTCAGCGACCATCGTAATCATATAAATCCGTGGGAGCTGATATTCATTCCAGTTGGCCCGTCGATGATAATTACCCTTCTTAGGCCGGTTTTTGCGATACCAATCCTTCTCCGGCCTCTCATTTGCCATCATACCTGCTATCATCATTTAATTACCCCTCAAATTTATCCAATATTTCACAAACCGCCAACCGACTCCCCAAAAAATCTCAAATCTCCCCAAAATCCCTCCCCTCCCCGCTGTCAAGTGCCCGACCGCAGGGAGGGTAAAAGAAGATGGAAAAAGAAGAAAGGAAAAGAAAAAGAGCAAAGAAAAAGCCCCCGCAAGAAAAGCCTCCCAGGAAGAGAGAGACCAACCTCCGATTGCCCTGAAATATATTTTTTGTAACTTTGCGGGTGCGTTCCGAGATTGGGCGCGATTGAAACGACGACTGTTATGGAAGATATGCCCAAAGACCCGTTTATGCTCCTGAGCTGGGTCAATATGAAACTCCGCGACCGTTACGACAACCTCGACAGTCTTTGCGATGACCTGAACCTCAATCGCGAGGAGCTGGAGGGGAAGCTCAAAGAGGCCGGTTTCGACTATATGCCCGAAATCAACCAGTTCAGATAACCCGATTCAAGGAGTTTTTTTATGGAACTGATCGACAGCCACACCCATCTCTATTGCGACGTCTTTCTGACCGAGGAGCAACCCCGCCACCCCAAAAAGGGGGTAATCCTTCCCCCTCCGGCTCCAACTCCGCAAGGAGGGGAAGAGGCGGTGGAGAGAGCCTTGCATGCCGGGGTCTGCCATATGGTGTTTCCCGCCAATGCTCTCAATGAAATCGAGCCGATGAAACGTCTCGCTGCCCGATTCCCCGGAAAAATCTCGATGGCGATGGGGTTGCATCCAACCGAACTCACCGACAATCCCGACGCGTCCATCGACATCATCGAGAGGGAGATAGATGAGAACCCGGGACTTTACCACGCGGTCGGAGAAATCGGCATAGACCTATACTGGGAGCCTGAAAACCGCGAACGCCAGATGCAGGCCTTCGACAGGCAATGCCGCATAGCGTTGCGCCACCACCTGCCGATAATAATCCATTGCCGCGACGGACTTGACGAAACACTGGAGGTACTGCGAGGTTTGGCCGCCATACCGCAGGGGGTATTCCACAGCTTCGGCGGGACTGTCAAGGATGTCGCCCGCATCCGTGAAACCGGCGACTTCCATTTCGGCATAAACGGCATCCTGACATTCAAAAATTCAACATTGCCATCCGTATTGCCTTCAATCGGCATAGACCGTATCCTCCTGGAGACCGACTCCCCCTATCTCGCCCCCGTACCGTTCCGCGGACGGCGTAACCAGTCGGCCTACCTCCCGGCAATCGCCAATGCAGTCGCCACATCCCTCTCCATCCCTGTCGAAGAGGTCGCCTCAAAAACAACCGCTAACACACGCCGCCTCTTCAACCTTCAATAGGTAATCGAGCCGGACAACAAAAGGCTGCCCCTCATATTTCAGAGAGGCAACCTTTATTTTTGAAGGGGTTACAACCCGATATATTGTCTCAGAGCATCGACATACTCCTCAAAAGCCTGTTTTCCTTTCTCGGTGACACGGCAGGCTGTTCGGGGCTTTTTCCCGACAAACCCTTTCTCCACCGTAATATACCCCGCCGAAGATAGTTTGTCAAGCTGCACACTCAAGTTTCCTGCGGTCGATTCGGTCTTTTGTCTGATATAGACAAAATCTGCCTCCTCAACATTCATAAGAATTGACATCACCGCAAGTCGCAACTGTGAATGCAAAAGCGGATTCAATTCTTTCATTGCCGTTTACTTTTAGAGTTCAGGACATGGCCGGGGACAACCATCATAAAGATGAATGCCACCATAAACAAGGGCAGAAACCAGTTGGCATGCAGCGGTACGCCACCTGCGATACAGCACACGGTGAAAATGCCTGTCAACAATCCGATTCCGCCGCCAATCAGGAATGACTTCTCGCGAACCACGATTCCCTGAGCCATCTCTGCGAATGGTACTATAATGAGTGCGAATGCAAACATCATACTCCAGCAATCAATCCCTTTTAACAACAGGAATCCGAGACAACATAGCGTGGAGACTATGCCTGAATATCCGACAATAGACCAGATTGATGAACTGATTTTGTCTGAATAGCTTTTCATTCCGTTTCTGCGTTGATTTTTTCGTGCCATAATCGGGGTGGCTATCCCACCTACAATCCATATGACGAACCACAGCCAGTTCCAAACCCCATTGTGGGTCAGAGCCAACAAGCCCCATATGACAGCCGTCATCACCACGGTCAAGTACCCCCACAGCAGCAGGATGTTGCCGTCACCGATATAACGGCCTTTTGTCCTTGAAATCATCTCGGTGATGATTTCAAGGCTCTCTTTCTCGGAAATCCTTTTATCTTCCATAGATATAATTTGTTTATGGTTTTTAAATTGGTTTATTTTATAAACCACTCATTCCAGAAAAAGAGCGGCACTCGCGATTACCGCTCTAATTCGGGAGCAAAGTTAAACAACTTTATTTTATAAACCAAATTTCCCCGCAATTTTTTTGAGAAAATTCCTACGTTTTCTATTATCCTTGCAAACGGTCTGAAAACCATTTATTTGTTTCATCCCGATAGTACTAAATCAGTACATAATAAGAAATTGGAGGAAAGAATAGGAAAGTGTGCTATATAGATTTAACCTATCTTTTAGTATTTTTAATTGCGTATATTTGACGCTTTTTGCTGTTGCCGAATCGCAATCGTATAAAAGGAATTTGTTTTTTGGCGTTTTCTACCAGGAAAATTTGGTTAGTTCAAATTTAGTTTGTAATTTTACGAACACCAAACAAGAAATAATATGTCAAAATTAGTGATAACACCGGAACAGGAGCGTCTTGCGAGGTTTGCGAAAGCAATGGGGCATCCTACCCGTATAGCAATCCTACATTTTCTCGCACAGAGAAACGAATGTTTCTTTGGGGATATACACGAGGTGCTTCCGATTGCAAAAGCTACCGTGTCGCAACATCTGAGCGAGTTGAAAGAGGCGGGGCTGATACAGGGCACCATCGAGCCGCCAAAAGTAAAGTATTGCATCAACGCAGAGAACTGGAGACTTGCCCGGCAACTGTTTTCACAGATGCTTGACGACTGCTGTCCCTCAAAAAGGAATAGTTGCTGCTCCTAAGCACTATTTTTTTATTTATTATGTTCGTAATTCGGCAAACAACAACTCAATTAAATACATTTAAGCACATGAAAAAGTTACTGTTGTTTTTCGCCCTTATGATAGGGCTGATGTCGTGCGGAAGCGGGGATAATACCGCCACTGCAAAATCTCCTGAAAAGGATAGAGTGGAAGTGATATATTTCCACGGCAAACAACGCTGTGCCACCTGCATGGCTATCGAGAAAAACGCAAAGGAGGTCGTAAATACACTCTTTGCAAACGAGCTGAAAAACGGCACTCTCGTATTCAAGACCGTGGATATCTCTACCCCGGATGGCGAGAGGTTCGCCGACAAGTACGAAGTAACTTGGTCTTCTCTCTTTGTAAACAAATGGAAATGCGGGAAAGAGAGCCGCAACAACCTCACTGAGTTCGGCTTCGGGAATGCCCGTAAAAATCCGGACGGATTCAAGAAAGGTCTTGCTGACAAAATCAGGCAATCGTTGAAATAATGGACTGGTTACAGACTTTACTTGACAACAGTACGGCTCCGGCTCTGACTGCCTTCCTCCTCGGATTGCTCACCGCCATCTCGCCGTGTCCGCTTGCCACCAATATAGCCGCAATAGGCTACATCAGCAAGGATATAGAGAACCGCAGACGCATTTTCCGAAATGGTGTCCTTTACACCATTGGCCGTGTAATCGCATATACCGTTCTCGGCATTATTCTTATCTCAATTCTGAAAGAGGGGGCAAGCGTCTTCGGCATCCAGAAGACCATCGGGAAATGGGGTGAGCTGCTGCTCGGACCGCTCCTGCTTGTTATCGGTCTTTTCATGCTGTTCGGACACAAGCTCAATATTCCGCAGTTCGGTTTCGGCGGTAATGGAGAAGGACTTGCCCGCAAAGGCGGCTGGGGTGCATTGTTGCTCGGTATTCTTTTTGCGATGGCTTTCTGCCCATCAAGCGGTGTTCTGTATTTCGGGATGCTTATACCGATGTCGATTACAGCAAGTGCGGGATGGCTTTTGCCTGTGCTGTTTGCTGTCGCCACCGCTCTCCCGGTGCTTGCAGTAGCATGGATTCTCGCGTTCAGCGTTGAAAAGGTCGGTGAGTTCTACGGCAAACTACGCACTATTCAGAAATGGCTTAACATTATTGTCGGGCTTCTATTTATAGGTGTCGGCGCATATTATTGCATTATAATGTTCATCTAAAAATTTTATAAACAATATTCGTTGAAAGGCGAAAGACAAGCGATAAGACAAATGGGAAATAACAAAGAAACCAAAAAAGGATTCTGGGCTAATCTCTTTTCCTCAAAGCCCAAATGTTCGTGTGGCGGCGATATCATCGTCGAAGATGATGACAAACCGCAGACCTCTTGCGGGTGTGGTTCCGAGACTTCTTCCTGCAACACTGCTACTGCCGGAGGGGAAGCCAAAGAGGTTATCGTGCTTGGTCCCGGCTGTTCCAAATGCAAGGAGACCTATAAGATTGTCGAGCGCGTAATCGCAGAAAACCGTCTTGATGTCAAGCTCTCCAAAATCGAGGATATAGCCGAGATGATGAGCTACAACATTATGACGACGCCGGCGGTGGTCGTTGACGGGACGGTAAAAATCAAAGGACACGTTCCGACTGCTGACGAAGTGAAAAAAGCACTCGGAATATAATCTGAACACAACATAAACTGTTATGAACACAAGAAAGGATGTTAAATTTCTGGTATGGACTGTTGTCATATTTCTGACAGCGTTTTTCATACCCGTCAACAGTGAGACGCTGTTGACCGCCATACACTCAACTCTTGACCTTGCCAAGTGGTATGCCCGTGAGCATATCGTTCTCTGCCTTCTCCCGGCGTTCTTCATGGCCGGTGTGATTGCTGTGTTTGTAAGTCAAGGAGCAGTGTTAAAATATTTCGGTGCAAATGCAAAGAAATGGGTGTCATATACCGTGGCTTCAGTATCGGGAGGCATCCTTGCCGTGTGTTCATGCACTATTCTCCCGTTGTTCACCAGCATATATAAACGTGGAGCGGGTCTTGGCCCGGCAATAGCGTTTCTATATTCCGGGCCGGCCATCAGCATACTCTCGATAATCCTCACAGCCCGTATCCTCGGACTGGAAATGGGCGTTGCCCGTGTAATCGGTGCCGTTACATTCGCTGTGGTAATAGGTCTTGTTATGTCGTTCATCTTTCGTAAGGAAGAACGGGATAAGGAGGCAGCACAGATGAATATCGTCCCACCGCCGGAGAAACGCCCGCTTTGGCAGACCGCTGTGTTCTTCTTTACTCTCGTGGCAATCCTTGTGTTTGCCAACTGGGGCGCACCGGCGGCAATCGACCGTGGTATCTGGTCCGCTATTTATGGGGCTAAATGGTGGATAACATCAGCCCTTGCAATAGGTCTGTGTGTGATTCTTGTGAAGATACTCCACCTGAAAGCCCGATGGATTATCATCGGTGCTGTCGCCGTCGCGATTTCAGCTTTCATCGCAAATGTTTTCATTCCAGATGCAAAACTGGCTCCCCTTGTGCCTATGATGGTCGCTGTCGCTGTGCTTGCAATCATATTGTTATGCGACAAGAACGATGATGAAAACAGGGAGTGGGCGTTGTCGTCATGGGGATTCGCCAAACTGATATTGCCACTGCTTGCCGTCGGAGTATTGACAGCGGGATTCCTGCTCGGTTCAACGCATGACGGTATAGAGCTGCCCGGTATTATTCCCAATAGTTGGGTTGAATGGGCTGTCGGTGGCAATTCGTTATTGTCTAACTTCTTCGCAAGTTTCACAGGTGCGTTTATGTATTTCGCCACTCTTACCGAAGTGCCGATTATTCAGGGATTGCTCGCATCCGGCATGGGTAAAGGACCCGCTCTTGCCTTGCTGCTTGCCGGGCCCTCACTGTCGCTTCCGAATATGCTTGTCATACGCAGTGTGATGGGTACGAAAAAAACAGTGATTTATGTTGCTTTGGTAATCGTCATGGCTACAATCTCTGGCTGGGTCTATGGCTATTTCTTCTAAAATAGGATAATATGAAAGTTCTGATATTATGCACCGGTAACAGTTGCCGTAGTCAGATGGCACACGGATTTCTTCAGTCGTTCAGTTCTGATATTGACGTTTTTTCAGCCGGGACCAGACCCGCCGAAAAGGTAAATCCGAAGGCCGTTGAAGTCATGAAAGAGGCTGGAATTGACATCTCTGTTCATATTCCTCACAACGTATCCGAACATATCAACAAGCCGTGGGATTATGTGATAACCGTATGCGGAGGTGCCAACGAAAGCAGCCCTGTGTTTGTTGGCAATATGGGGTAACGGCGGCATTCGGTTTTGACGACCCTTCCGATGCAATCGGTTCAGACGAGTTTGTTATGGCAGAATTTTGCCAAGTACGCGATGAGATAAAATCCAAGCAAACACAAAATCGACTAACAACCTGATTAACAGATAGAATTCCACAAAACACTTAATAACTCCCTGTAACTTTTCATCGGTCTTCAAACAGGACTTGATGGGAGCTTCTCAAATCTCATCTGATTGGGTACGGGGATTAGTCGGGAGGGGGGATGAAGAGGTTGTCCCTCACGGCGTTTGGCAACCATCCCCACCTCTGTCAACGGGAGAGATTCAGGTTGAGGGAAAGGCCGTAAGAGGAGTTGGTGGTGGGATAGGCGGCGTTGCTCACCAAGGGGGTGTTGACCTGATGGTCGAAGTAAGCCCCGAGGGTCAGTTTGCGGGAGAGGATATACTGGGCGTTGAAGTTAATGGTCAGGGTACGGGTTCCGGAAGTGGCCTGAGTGTAATTGGTCTCGATGCGGCGAATCAGCGCCTGGGTGTTCTGGAGAGAGAAGTCGGCCTTCAGAGTAAGGTCATTGCTGACACCCGACTGCGAACCGCGCATCTTCAAGACGGAATTGAATCCAACAATCTTATAGCCTGCTCCTATGGTCAGCCCACGGGAAGTAGCCTCCACCACCTGTCCGGCAGATGTGTTGAGAGTCAGCGTGCGCTGGTCTTTCCACTCGACGTTGAACTGCAGGTCATTCTTCAATGTGCCATTCACTCCAATCAGCGGCGCGAAACGCTCTGTTATCGACACAGTGGAGATATTGTATGGAGAAGAGGGCACCGGCATACCTGTGTTGGTGTCGAGCGTGAAGCCAAGATTGCCGTCAACCGTCAGCCAGTTGAGATAGGAGGAGTATGAGCCAACCGAATAGGTACACTGGTAGGCATGGCTCAACGACAAGTTCTTGAACCATCTCTTCATATTCCCGAGATTGATAAGCCCGTCATAGGTCAGACGCCAGTTGGGCAACACAGCCGAGAAATCAGGGAAGGGATTGAGATACTGGGTGTGGGGGTTGGTTCCGGTATAAGCCGAAATGAATGCCGGGACAAGCACATCCGACGAGGTCTGGGAGACCGTGCCATTGGACGGGTTGAACGGCTGGCCGACAAGAGGATTGTCAGTCATGAAGCCACCGCCGGGATATCTTACCCCGTTGTAAAGCGAATTGTATCGTTCGGCAATGATAGGTATGTTGTCTATCATTTTCTGGAATGCGGGACTGTAATACCCATCCTCGGCGTTCGACGAACCGAGCGCGGTTCCGATCGCGCAATGCGTCTTGGTGTATGAGCCGGAGAAGGTGACAGGCATGTCGGGATACATGAACTGAATCTGGCGGGTGCGGTTGTCGGTACGGTTCATCGTGAGCTGCAGTTTCAACCCCTTGACAAACTCAAGCTGGAACTCCAGATTAAGCTCATTGGTGCGCGATATAATCGCCGGAGACGTCTGGCCGTCGTCGGTGATGAGCCATCCGCGATCCTTTGCCTTGTAGATGTAATCCTCACCGGCGAAACCGAAAGCAAAGTCAAGACCGGGCGACATCGCGCCATAGCCTGTCGACTGGCCGAATATGTCGCCGATGTCGTTGCGGAAGAGAGGTATCGACATCGTGTTTGTCCGTTTCCACCTGACTGATGCCGAGCGCGGACTCATCACAAACCGCAAGGCGTACTCCCCTATCTCGCGCCACACCGATTTTTCATCCTTGAGCATCTCCTCGATGGTGAATTTGATGTTGGCGTCAGCCGGGGTAAGAATCTCCACTGTGTTCATGTCGACAATCCTGTGCTTGAACACAAACGGCTCCTTGGTGTTGACATTCTCACCCTTTATACGAATCTTCTTCGTGCGCAGGTTATGCTTGATGGTGAAGGTCGTGTCAGGCTGCAGGCGGTAGGTGCGCTCAAACTTCTTTGGTTTGCGCTCCACAGTCTTCTTGCCGACATTATTGAACCGCTTGTGAACATCCTTGACAAAAGGAATCTTGTTGTAAAGGCTTTCGAAATTGACACGTCCGTCAACACTCATCGACGACTGGTTGGCAATTTTATTACCGGTTGAATAGCCGTCGATTTCAGCTCCACGGTCCCAACGGTATGTGGAGTTATATGAAAAATTACCAGTAAGAAAGTCGAGCACAGGGATACGGTTGAACGGCGCGCGGTATGTGGCCACGAAACTCTGGTTGTAAGCCCAAGGGGTACCGAGCGACAAAATCGAGCTCCACACCGTATCTTTCCACTGCTTGTACTCGTCGGGGAACAGTTTCTTGTTGACCGCTCCGACCGTCTCCTCGATACGAGCCGAGGTATTGGAGTTGAACGACAGCGAAATCGACTTGGTGAGATTCCAGGTCAGCTGGAACTGACGGTCCCAAAGGAAATTCTTGCTAACCGACACAGGCAACTGGAATGTGTCGTCAAGTTCCGACCGGGTCTGCATCTCGTAATAGTAGCGCGACATATTGGTCAGGAACGAAATCGTGTTGGGGAGGTAATTCAGTTCCCAGTCCTTGAAGAACTTCACATTCTTGTTCTTCGACTTTATCCAGCCGAAAGGCTTAAGCCCCTTGATCATCGGGGAATAATTGTAGGCCAGCGAACCACGGTAGTCGTTGGTGTACTCATACTCGGTTGTGGGGTCATTCTTCGACTGCTTGTTGAACGAGAAGTTGACAGTGAAGTTAGACGGATCCCATGGCATCGGCTTCGCGCTGGTGACATCGAATTTCAATCCTGACAAAGAGAAGCTCTGGATAGTGGAACGCTCCACGGCATACGCCGAAATCGAATCACGGGCATGCTTGTCTGGCGCGTCGTCGAGGGCATCCTTGAGCAGCACATCCTGATCGAGAGGATTGTATTTCGGGGTTGTCTTCTCAGTCGAATATGAGTAATATATCGGTGCGCGGAGCTTGGCCTTCTCCGGAAGGAAACGGCCCAAATCGGTCTGCACGGCGATGTTGTATTGCTGATAGTCATCCATCCGGCGTTCATTCAAACCCTGGTCGACCGAACCGAAACCGGCGGTCTCGACATGCGCGCCGAAATTGAGGGTCGCCACATCCGACAGCCCGAGGTTGACATTTGCTTTCGCCGCCCATCCTCCGGCCTCATCGAAGTCGGTGACTTTAAGCTCGTTGACCCACACGATACCATCCTTGACGGTGTTGGAGTTGTTGCGCACACCAATCAGAATCACCCTGACATCGCTCAGCGAGGGATTACCTTTCACCGCCATGGAGTTACGCTCATTGTCAGGGTCACGACCGGTGTAGACGGTGGCATATCCGATACCGCTGCCGGCCTCCTCCTTGGCGCGGTTACGCTCCTTCTTGAGGTTGACAAGATTCTGGAGATTAAGGTCAAGGAAGTTCTGGCTGGGCCATACCTTCTGACGGTCACTTTCAAGCCAGTTGTTGTAGTTTCCGTGAGGGGTCAATACCAAAGGTATCTCATACTCGTAATAGTTGGCCTTGACATCCGTGCCCAGACGCACGAACACAGACAGCTCACCTGATTTCAGATTGGTGACATCATCAATCAGACTCTCGGCATGCACCCACATCTGGAGACGTTTGTAGTTGCGCAGATCCTGCTGGGTGTCGCGGTAGACACCGCGTCCGTCCCCCGCCTTCAGCCCTGTCACCTTCATCGACATGGACTGCTCGTTGAGCTGCACAGCCTGCGACTGCCCCGGATCGACGATACGGGTCACGCCGGGAGGAAGCACATAGTTGACCGGCTCCCGATCGGCGTTCTCCTCGATGTTGACCACCGACACATCCATTTGTCCTTCGGCGGGAGCATCGCCACGGTTGTTGAGATTGAAGTCATAGTTGCGCCATTCCCCACGGACAAGCTCCAGCGTCGCGAAACGCAGGTGAGTGACCTGCTTGAAGCCTGTCATGAACATACGGGCGAAACGTATGGTGGAGAAGTCGTTGATCGAACCGACCTTCTTCTCATACTGGCTCAGAGGTATCTTGAACTGATACCACTCCACAGTCTGGGTCTGGCCGTCGCGGGTGTAGACCGTGGAGACCTGCTTGTCGGAAATATAGTTCTTGCCGACCACAAGGTCTTCCGGACGTATGGAGACACGATACTGGAAATAACGCTCATATTCGTTAAGAGTGTTGTCCTGGTTTATGTCCTCGACATCAGGCACAGACCTTGAACTCTGATAAAGGGGGTCGGAAGCATCCTCCGGAGGAAGCGAGTTCCCTTCCACACCGTTGTAACGTTTGTAACGCTCCAGAATCGAGAGACGCTGCTCGTCGTAGTCATATCCCCGGAAGAAATGATAGTTGTCCTGAGCCGGGTCATTGAACGGCGAGAACATGTCGTTCTGCATCCGGTCGAGGGCTGTCGGCGAGAGACGCTGACGCAGCCTGTCGAGGAACGACGAATATGTGTCAAATCCGAACTCGTCGTCATTGCGCAGTCCGTCAAGACCGACATCCTGCATCAGTCGCGAACCGTTGTTGGTGTCGAAGGCATAGGTCAGTGAGTTCTGACGGGAGACACGTCCCCAGACAGTAGTCTCCAGCCACTCGTTGTTGCCGTCGACCGGGATACCGTTCTCATATGATTTCAGCCCGTCTTTGAGGATATCCTCCGAGATTTCACCGAAATTGAAATAGAGGTCACCGCCGTCATAGTTGGGGTTGTCAGGATCAAGGAACGGGTTCATCATCCAGAACTGGACATATTCGATGTTCGATTGCTCGAAGTTGGTATTGTCCATCTTGCGCATGATACCACCCCATCGCTTCTCGGGATTGAGCAGATTTCCCTCCTCGTCGATATTGGTGGCATCGAGATTGTAGGGACCGCGCTCCGTGGGATAGAATGAAAGGTTGAGGGTCTGCACTGTGGCCGATTCGCCGTAGGTCAGCTCTCGTCCGGGGAAGATTTCCTGGGAGGTCACTTCGCGGACATAAGGATTGGAGAGCTGCACGAGGTCGTTGCGTATATAACCCGGAGCCAGCGAGGAGTTGCGGTCGGTGAACATACGGTCGATGTAATACCAGTTGATCAACGCGCGGTTCATACCGTAGGCCGGATCGTTGGAGAGGGCGGCCTCAGGGAAAAGCGCGTCCTTACCGCTGTCATAGGGGGTGGAGGCGAGGAACCATGAATATGGTGAACGGAGGTCTATGCCGGTCTGAGACGACTCGAAGTCATCGACATAGGAGCTGCCTTTGTTTGAACCGCTCTTCTGGCCGTGGGGCATCAGCAGGGCGTATTCGGCGGTAAGACTGAGGGTCGAGGGAGCTGTGGCGTTGACGGTCGGAATCTTGTTGAGAAGATTTGTCAGCCACATGAACCGGGTGTTGTAGTTGACATTGAAGCCGAACATCGAATTGTTGATTACCTCGTCGCCGATGTTCACCTTCTCCGTCAGGGCCTTCTCGGAGAAATGAAGAAGGGTAGCCCCGATATTGAAATCCTTGTTGAAGGCATATTGCATGTCAAGGCCCAGCAGGGTCTTCCTCTGGGTCGAGAACAGCGACTGGTTCTCAAGGGTCACCGAGACACTCTGCCCCGAGTCGATGATGCTCTGGTTGGTGATTGTCACGATACCCATCGAATAGTCGACCGTGTAGTCGGAGTTCTCGACGAGCTGCACACCGCCTGCCATTACAATCACCGATCCGCGCGGCACATTCATCGCGTTCAGACGAATCTGCGAGCCGGAGGAAGCCTGATAGGAACCTGCCAGCACGAACTTGTTCTTGTCGGCGAACTGACGGGCAATCACAAGAGTGGAGTCATACAGCTCCTTGTAGACATATTTCTCGGCCAGCACCGGGTCATTGATTTTCTTCTCGAGGTGGGCGCCGAAAGGCTCGGCCACCGGGAAAATCACCTTGCCGTTGGAGGGGATAATCGTGTAACCCTCGATGAAGTCAAAGAAACCGTCGGGATTTGACTGCTCGTTGGAGTCGATACGGTCGAGGTTCATCACCTGCAACAGCGGAGTGTTTGACATCGAGGGTATCGGCAGGTAATTGATGAGCGTACCGGTGGTGTCGGAGAGATATTTGATCTGGAGCTTGAAGTTCTGTTTCTGTACCTGGTATGCTCCCAGCGAGTAGACATTCTTCATCATCAACCGCCATATCGGCAACTTCGGGTCGACAGTGGTGGATTTCAGCATCTTCACATAGAGCGACTCCGAGGTGGTCGTGATGTCTGACGAAAACTCACCGACCTGGTAGACCTGACCGTTGTAGGTGTACTCGAAAGCCACGCCGAGAACATCGTCGGAGTTGAGCTGAGCTTTGAGCGAGATGTAACCCAGGGTGGTGTTAAGGGTGTACTCCGAAGAGTTGAGCAGACGGGCCGACTCCACCTTCTCATAGTCGCGTCCGCCCTCGATTCCGAAAGCGCGAAGCGGTTCAAGCGCCTGGGTGACGGTGTTGATTGAGCGCGCCCCCGGGTATTCGGTCTTGATTACATCAAGCAGGTTGTTTGACTGGTTGCAGGGGACAGGCACCGACGGATTCACCGACCAATAGGGATTGTTCAGCCCGGCGGGGTCACCCTCGGCCAGGTCGGCGAAAGCCACGATGTTGCGCGACTGCTCATATTTGCCCCCCTTGTTTGTGACCCACACCTCCACACGGGTAATGTTCACCCCCGAGGCCACCAACGGCAGACGGGCGGCGAACTGGTCATAATTGCGGTAGAAGTAATTGGCAAGGAAGAAGTGGCGGTTCTGGTCATACTGGTCGGCGTTGACCGAGAAGTCGGTGGCCTGTGAGCCGCCTTTGGTGTTGACGGTCTTCGACTCGGAGTTCTGCTGTGACAACAGGGCTGTCACCGTGAACTTGCCGAACTGCAGCTTCGACTTCACACCGAACAAGGCCGTCGACCCTCGTATGAGCGACGACCCGGTGGTCATAGAGACATTTCCCGCCTCTATCGACTTCACGATGTCATCCTCCTTCCCCTCATAGGCGAGCTTGATGTTCTTCGAGTCGAAATCAAAAGTCGCGTCGGTGTTGTAGGTCATGTTGAAGTTCATACGGTCACCGACCGACGCGGCGATGGTGGCCTGTATCTTCTGGTCAAAGTCGAAGTAGGTCTTGCGGCGCGACTTGATGGGGAGCGACGGGTTGTCACTCTTGTTGGAATTGATGCCCATCTTTATCTGCACCGAACCCTGGGTCTTGAGCGACACACCTCCCGGGCCGAAGATTTTTTCCAGCGGCCCGTAGGCGAAATTCATGTCGAAGATGTTGAACGGCTGTTTCTCTTTGTTCTCCGCCAGGGCCTGGTTGCGCTCCTGGTAATACTCCTGGAGCTGCCTGCGAAACTGCCAGTCGTTATACTGCTTCTCGTTGAGGATGAAAGGGGTCGTTATTTCGGTGTCCCCGACCTTTGTGCGTATCACATAGTAACCTGTCTGCGGGTCATATTCCGGGACGGTCACGATGTTGGAAGGGGTGGAGAGGTCGGCGGCGAACTGGTCCTCCATCAGACGCTCGTAGTCGGCGGGGACAGTCTGCTGCACCGGGAAGGGCATCATTATCGAGTCATTCTGGTTGGCAGGCTCCGGCAGCACCGGGAAGGGGGGCGGAGGGGTTATCGCGCTCCCACCCGTTCCTCCCGCCGGGCTTTGCGTCCCGGCGAAGACAAACACAGCAGAGACGGCCACTGCAACCAACGTGCAGAGGAGCCATAGCGACCTGCGGTATATCGATTTGTGACTCAGACTCGTAACTAACAACAATTGACAGCGGCGCGTCTCCCCTTCCGAAGAGCCGCCCGGCCTAAGGTTAAAGCATCGTAAGGGCTTTCTTTATCGCCTGCTCCACTTTCAGGGTCGGTTCCTGGCTGAACAGTTTCGAAAGCACTTTCTGGCTTGCGGGCTTTGCGAAGCCCAGCATGACCAGAGCCGCCAACGCCTCGTCGTAGACATCCGACCGGGGCGTTCCCGGCTGAATTAATAACGAATCCCCCGAGGGTTTTATTTTGTCACGGAGGTCTACAATTATACGTTGGGCGGTTTTCCCTCCAATCCCCTTCACGGCCTTCAGCCTGCGCTCATCCCCCGAGGTTATCACCTGCTCAAGCTCGGCGGGGGAAATCGACGACAGAATCATCCGCGCCGACGCGCTTCCGACCCCCGAGACCCCTATCAGCTCCCGGAACAGCTCCCGCTCCCGTTTCGATGCGAAACCGTAGAGCGTCCAGCTGTCCTCGCGTATCACCTCATGGACAAACAGCTTGGCCTGTCCGGCGGTCTGACGCTCCCCGAGCTGCCCTCCGACAGCCTGTTCCAGCGATGAGAAAGTGGTCAGGGTTATATTGAGTTCATAGCCTACCCCGTTGACATCCACCACCACGGTGGTGGGGGTCAGTTCGGCGACCTTGCCGCTGAGATATTCAATCATAGCATCTGTCTGAAAATTTCAACGCAAAGTTACGTTTTTCTCCTCTATATCACAAACCCATACCATCCTCTGCGGCAATTCAACAATCCTCCATACACCACAAAAACAGCAAGTGGATGCGCCAAACGCATCCACTCGCTTTATAAAAATGGAACTTGATTCGGTCAAATGGCCACTGGATTTTTCCAGGCGAAGCTTTATCTGCGGTTTTCAGGAATCGGCCTTTTCGGTAGCCCCATCCTGTGATTACAAGTTGATTATGACTGTTGCTCTTTAGCAGCCGCCTGACGTACATTGACGAAACCCCATTTGCCATTGTAAAAATGAATGAACATCTCTCGCGGCTCTGATGAGGTGTTTTCGTCATATCTCACCACGACCTTGCTGGAAGAACCGGGGGTAGGCAGGAAGCTCGCCACCTCCACCCATTCATACACCACAAAAAAGTCGGGTGAGTCAGGATATTGGTCATATCCCAGCTCCGAACAATATGACACGACATCCAGACCTTTGAGCCCGAAACTCCAATCGTGCGTATGGTTCTCGAACATCTGGAAACAACCTTCCGACAATAGTTCATTCTCCCTTATGAACACAATCGGCATCTTCTCTCCCATAGCAGCATCAAAGGGTTCGACAGACACCTCTCCGGCATCGCTATCCACTTCGAGCGACTCCCATCCGGCATTGTACGGCATTTTGGGAACGGGAACGGGTCCAGGCCCATCCTCTTCACAAGAGGCACAGAGAAGGCACAAACTCCATCCACAAAGCGAATAAATCAAGTATCTTTTCATCATATCAATCTTCTCACTAAAGGTTAAGATATTTTTGAATACTTTAATTCTTCATAGTTCGAATAAGTGCCATCCTTATGATAAATTATGGCATTTGCAGCATTATTAAACCATCCATTATATTGGCCATCCCAACCCCAATTATAATGCAAGAATTGTTCCAAGATTCGTTCTTCTGATTGTATTTCCCAATTAGCATTAGAATTTGGACGTGTGGCAAAATAATGTATCCGATTTATGTATTTCCATCCATCACAAAGCCACATATGTCCCGAAATACCATTTTTCCCCCTCATAATAAATAATTCATTCTGAGCGGGACCATTCGTAAATTTTAAATCTTTCCACTCATAAATTGTTTTATCAGGTAATAAATAGCGAAGTACTGGCAGGACATTAGATGTTAATGTACTTGTACCACTTTCTCCATGAGGCGAAGCATTAGTCCATACCGCTAGGATTTTATAGAATTGCGCAATCATCAAATGAGTTTCGTAACTATCCTCACATTTCCATGAAAGCGATGTATTTGGGGCATATATCTTGTGAAAAATCATCTTACTCCAATCCAAATAATAATCCTCAGCCCCAAGTGTTGGATTTACCGCAATTTTATCAGGTGCTTGATAAAATGCACACACTTGAGCAATTGCCGCCGTTGAACATCCTGCCCACCCATTTTGGAAATAATACCCCTCTGGATAATAATGAATATTTACTGGCAATCCACACCCTTGTCCCCATGCTACGTTAAGATATGGCCCTGCAATTAATTTTTGAATTGTATCTTCCCATTCTTTTTGTTGAAGCAATCCTGGTATATCCGGATTAATCGGAGTAATAATTCTGATAGAATCATATAGAATATTAGTATATGCTTTAGCATTTTCCATCCACATATCGAAACCTGGAACTGATTCTGCATCCGAATCTGATTCCGGATAGTAGTGGCCTTGGGATGTCACGGCGAGCAATTCATCGGCGGCGCGAGGCGCAGCGATGACTGCAAATCCTTGGTCATCAACAAAGTTGACGATATAAAGTAGAGTGTCCGCGTTCCCTCCGCGCGAACGTGCACCGCGTACCACCTCCACAGGACGGCTGCAGTCAATTATTGACCGGCCGCGTGAGGATGGTGTCGCATCCCCATAAAAATCTTCATACGCCCGCTGAGCGATATCAAGAGCTTCTTCCGGAGAACGCATCAACGGATTGTCAAAAGATTTGGCCGTTTCGTTTTCTTCAGCCGGAATTCCGGGGCCCTCATCATTGCAGGACTGTAATCCGGTAGCGATTGCCACTGCCGGGAGTAACAAGGCCAAAAGGAATTGGCGGAGGTTACTGATTGTTGTTCGTCTCATTTTGATTTGTTGTTGGTAAAAATTATGATGCGGTGATTGCAACCACACACCGCAAAGTTAATGAATCTAAATTCAATTTGCAAACATTTGTAGTTACGTTTTGGTTACACTCGCCATTTTTTTTACACAAATCACGGCACAGACAACATTTATTCCGAAATCAGTTTTTTTGGCGGTTTGCGAAAGGTTTGTTAAATTTGCAACGGACAACGCTTCCGAGAAGTCACAAAGGCTTGCCGTAGGGGTTGCGCGGACACAAGAGAGGTGCCATCATTGACGGCTGAGATAGTGGTCACGGGTTATATTGAGTTCATAGCCTACCCCGTTGACATCCACCATCACGGTGGTGGGGGTCAGCTCGGCAACCTTGCCGCTGAGATATTCAATCATTGCAAATCATTCAAAATCCGCCACAAAGTTACGCTATTCACACCATTTTACCAAACCACCGTCAAAATAGATACAGACAGATAACCGAATTTATCTCGGCCATCTGCCTGCTGCTATTTATCAGCCAGTCCACACCCGAATATCGCAAGATGCAGACTTCTCACTATCGTCAATCGGAAGATTGAACTCACTCAGGGGTCGTACGGCCGCTCTGTACCAGCTCTAACTCGCATTTTTCAGCTGAGCCAATGGATATATAGAGTTTACGGGACATAGGAGAATCATTCGCCTCCCAGGAAAGCCTCATCGTACCGTACTCGCTTCCTGCCTCTTTGTAAGTCGCGACAGTCAGCCACTTATAATTATAGCTGAAATTGATGTCATTAGGATAGTTCTCATATCCTGCTTCTTTATAAATTCTTTCGGGAACAAATATCAGTCCGGAATTTTCATACAGTGCCCATTCCTGTTGGGATTTCCGCAAAAGGGGCAGAGATGTAGCCATAAGGTTTATTGTGACTCCTTCACAATCAGCAGCCTCATGAAGACAATAGATTTCAACATCCTCACTTCCTGCTTCAGCCGGAAGGGGATTGTATATTGACACTCCGTATAATGGGAGCTTCATTTCCCGTCCACACGGACATGGCTCTTCCTCCTGACAACATACGGCCATCAGCGCCATCAGTATCATCGACAGCATTTTGAACAAGGATTTCATATTCATTCAGGAATTTTATCTTGCCGTAATTCGAGTTCCGTCATTTCGGTATAACCAAGAAGGAGAAAGATGCGCCGATATTCATCGGTGGAATTTTTTTCCCATGATATTCTCAGTACACCTTTGTTACTTCCAGAATACTTATAGGTTGAAAGCGTCACCCATTTATAACTGTAAACAAAATCACAATCATTTGGATAACTATCATAACCCGCTGACTGATATATGGTTTCAGGCAACAACACCAAGTCACCCTGCGCGTAGTACCACCATTTTTCTGCCGGTTGTCGAAGAATCGGCAATGATGTCGTCACCAAATGAATGGGGACAACAGGTTCACTCCCATCCTTGCATTCAAACTCCACGTCCATAACTCCTGCTTCAGTCGAGGGGAGTTCTATCGACATTGGCAAAGTATATGGTGCGATTTCCAGCTGGGAATACTCTGGTGGTTCGGGTGACTGTTCACAACCGCACATCGCAACCATAAACAACACTAAATGCAGATGATGTTTAATTTTACCCATATTATTATAAATCAGCTATTACCACTCACTTAAAATCTCAGCATTTGTCCATTCATACAAATGGAATTACTGGCCATGTGCATTCTGAAGATTCCAATATCTCTATGTTGGCCACCCACATAGTCCTTAATGATAGCGCTCCTCGAAGCAGGCTCCTTTAATGCAGAAACTATCAGCCATCCGTAGCGTAAGTGAAATCAATGTCGTTAGTACAAGAGTCATATCCAAATGTTGCATAGACTCTTTCGGGGAAGAAAATTTTATGTGCATTCTAATGCATCATCACTGAGCCTCACCGACTTAAATACCGTCAGGATTCCCTGCCTGCATTACTTTAAGGACATCAGACTTCTGATTCCGTAATAATATCCATAACGTCCTACTCTCTTTATAGGGATTGGCATCCACTTTCACTGTGACAATCCCGTCACGCTCACCTGGAGATTTGACAGTGTTGATTTCCATCCACTTGTAGCGGACAAAAAAGTCAGGTGTATTGGGATAATCATTGAAACCCTGCTCTCGACAATACTCCTCCACGTCAAATACAGCATTTTCTCCCATAAAATTGCATATGTCCTCCCAGTTTATTATTTTCCGGGGCGAGATATAGACAACAGATATGCCATCCTCTCCTCTAAGTCCGTAAGCAGTGAATTCTTTTTGCGACTCTTGGTGAGAAAAACCTTCGATTTCCCAGAAAATAAAATAACTATGGAGATTGTCTTTATCATATTCTATAACATCCGGTCTGTCGGAATCACATCCAGTAAGTCCAGAGGCTAATCCTAATAAAATCAGGCAGCTCAGCAGATAATCTTTAGTAAATTTTAACATATTCAAAGTTGTTCGCCTCATTATGATTTGGTTTTGAAAGAGTTCTGATGCGGGGATTGCAACCACACGCCGCAAAGTTAAAGAATCCAAATTCAATCTGCAAATATTTATAGTTACGTTTTGGTTACGACTAATATTTTTTTGTGCAAATAACGCGACTTGTTACATCTCTTCCGAAATCAGATTTTTTTGGCGGTTTGCGAAAGGTTTGTTAAATTTGCAACGGACAACGCTCCTGGAGGTCTATGAGACCACCCATAGAGGGTTGTCCGGACACAAGAGGGGTGCCATTATTGACGGCTGAGATTATACCCTGTGAACTTGACGCGGCCAGTACCGCCGGAAGGACTTGTCTCTGATTTTACCGCTTGCCTGTTTCTCGGTTTGCCGGTATGTATTCCGAATAGTTTGCATGTTGATTGATTTTCCCGTCAAGACCGTCATCCCCGACAGTTTTGATGTTAATCTTATTATACCTGCATGAAGATTTCAATCAACAAGGAGGAGACAACCGTGAGCGAGCCAGTCACACTCGCAGAACTGCTGACAGAACGAGGGGTGACAGGCCCCGGAATAGCCGTGGCGATAGACGGCAAGGTTGTAAGACGTGCCGACTGGGCGGCCACTCCCCTATCCCACGGAATGGAGATAACTGTCATAAGTGCCGTCTGCGGCGGTTGAATGCTCCAATCCATAAATGAGAATAATCATCATCACATCCCCAACTGCTGTCAAGGGGGAAACCGCATCCATATGCCGGCTCCTTGACAGCGGCGTGGTCGACCGGCTCCACCTGCGCAAACCCTCTCTGACGGAGGATGAGACACGTCTGCTGATAGAGCAGATTCCGGAACGGCTTTACCCGGCCATATCCATCCACGACCACCACCGCCTCGCCTCTGAATACGGCCTGGGAGGCATTCATCTCAACAGCCGCAATCCCTTACCCCCCGATGGTGGTTTCCCGGGATTCGTCAGCCGGTCGTGCCATTCCGTCGAGGAGGTGAAAAAGGCGTTGCTTACCGATAAGGTCAATTATTGTTTCCTTAGCCCGCTGTTTGACAGTGTATCCAAAAATGGCTACAAAGGGGCAATCGGCGGCACGGAATGCCAGTCCCTATCCTCAGAGGGGCTTCTGACCGAAAGGGTCATCCCCCTCTCCGGCATAACTCCGGAGAGGCTGCCTGAGGTTGCGCGGCTCGGATTCAAGGGGGCGGCGATTCTCGGCGCGGCCTGGGAATCCCCTTCGATTGATGATTTCATAAACAGGCTAAGAAATTTGAAATGAACAGCATATTCACACCTGCCGAACTGTCGCAACGAGGATTCAGGCTCCAGTTCATCACCAACGGCAGCTCCGCCGAGCAACATCTCAAAGGAGCGGAAGCCGCACTGCGCGGCGGATGCAGATGGGTGCAACTCCGGATGAAGGATGCTACCCCTGAGGAGATTGTCGAGACAGGGCGCAAACTGCGGCGTCTCGCCGACCTACACGCCCACGCGACTTTCATCCTTGACGACCATGCCGAACTCGTAGCCGAGACGGGGGCTGACGGCGTTCATCTCGGGAAAAACGACATGTTGCCGGAGGAGGCAAGGAAAATAATCGGCCCTGAAAAGATAATCGGTTCGACCGCCAACTGTCTTGATGACATAAGGCTCGCGGCGCGTCGTGGAGCCGACTACATCGGCCTGGGGCCGTTCCGCTTCACGACCACAAAGAAAAACCTCAGTCCGGTGCTTGGACTGGAAGGCTACCGCGCGATTCTGGCCGGATGCAGCCGTGAGGGCATCACCCTCCCCGTGGTTGCAATCGGCGGTATCACCCACAGCGACATCCCCGTCATAATAGCCACAGGCGCGGCGGGAGTCGCCGTCAGCGGAGCCATACTAAACGCCATCTCTCCGGAATCGGAGACCGGGAAATGGATACAACGATTAGAGAACCCAACGACCATATATATATGAAACCACTGATTATAGGAGGCCGCGAATTCAAGTCGCGCCTCTTCGTAGGAACCGGAAAGTTCCAGTCAAACAAAATAATGCAGGAGGCGATACTCGCCTCCGGGTCTGAGATGGTGACTGTGGCCCTCAAGAGGGTCGACATGTCAAATCCGGCCGACGACCTGATGGCCCATATCAAGGCCGACCATATCTGCCTGCTCCCCAACACGTCGGGTGTACGCAACGCCAAAGAGGCTGTCCTCGCCGCCCAGCTCGCCCGCGAGGCTTTCGAGACAGATTTCATCAAGCTTGAAATCCATCCCGATCCGAAATACCTCCTGCCCGACCCTGTCGAGACGCTGAAAGCCACCGAGGAGCTGGCCCGCTTAGGATTCGTGGTGCTGCCTTATATCCAGGCCGACCCCGTACTCTGCAAACTGCTTGAGGAGGCGGGCACAGCCGCCGTCATGCCCTTGGGTGCGCCAATCGGCACCAACAAGGGTATCGTCACCCGCGACCTGATTGAAATCATCATTGAGGAGAGCCGTGTTCCCGTGGTTGTCGATGCCGGACTGGGCGCCCCCTCCCATGCCGCGGAGGCTATGGAGATGGGAGCTGATGCCGTGCTGGTCAACACCGCGATAGCTGTCGCCGGAGACCCCGTCGCTATGGCGCGTGCGTTCGGCAAGGCAGTAGAGGCCGGACGCGAGGCATTCGAGGCCGGACTGGGAGCGAGGAGCCGCATAGCTGTCGCCAGCAGCCCCCTGACATCTTTCCTTGACTGAAAAACCATCAAGACATGTTTTCAGAAGAACTAAAGAATTACGACTGGGAGGAGACGACTGCGGCAATAATGTCTAAGACTGCCGCCGATGTCGAGACCGCGCTATCGAGGAAGCATCCGGGAATCGATGACTTCATGGCGTTGATTTCCCCGGCGGCGGCTCCATATCTGGAGACGATGGCGCGGATGAGCCGTGAGCTGACACTGAAACGGTTCGGCAAGACCATATCGCTTTACATCCCCCTGTATATCACCAACGCCTGCACCAACTCGTGTGTCTACTGCGGCTTCAACCGCCACAACCTCTTTCCACGCGTCATCCTGACCCCCGAGCAGATTGAGGATGAATGCAAGGCGATACGCCGTCTCGGGCCGTTCGAGAACCTGCTGATTGTCACCGGAGAGCATCCAAAACTGGCAGGCACCGACTACCTTGAGGAGGCCCTGCGGGTATGCCGTCCATACTTCAACAACCTCACAATCGAGGTGATGCCGCTCCCCTCTGAGGATTACCTGCGTCTGACCCATTCCGGATTGAACGGGGTGGTATGCTTCCAGGAGACATACCACCGCGAGCGTTACAAGGTTTACCATCCCGCTGGTATGAAGTCAAACTTCGAATGGCGTCTCAACGGCTACGACCGTATGGGTCAGGCCGGAGTGCATAAAATCGGCATGGGAGTGCTGATCGGTCTGGAGGACTGGCGCACCGATGTCACCATGATGGCGCGTCATCTCAAATACCTGCGCAAGCGTTACTGGCAGACCCGGTTCAGCGTCAATTTTCCCCGTATGCGCCCGTCGGAGAGCGGTTTCCAGCCCAATGTGGTGATGTCTGACCGCGAACTCGCCCAGCTTACTTTCGCATTCCGAATCTTCGACAATGATGTCGACATCTCATACTCCACCCGCGAGTCTCCCGCGTTGCGCGACAATATGATGTCGCTCGGGGTGACATCGATGAGCGCCGGTAGCAAGACCGATCCGGGAGGCTACCACACCTATCCGCAGGCCCTAGAGCAGTTTGCCGTCAGTGACGAGCGTACCCCCTCGGAAGTCGAGACGGCCATCCGCGCCGGAGGCTACGAGGCTGTATGGAAAGACTGGGACAAGATTTTCGACTGAGCCATGCAACATTCAAATGACATTGACCTCGGGCGATACTCCCGCCAGACGATGCTACGGGAAATCGGCGAGGAGGGGCAACGCAAACTGCTATCCTCATCCGTACTGATTGTCGGACTCGGAGGACTCGGGGCCGCGGTCGCCACCTACCTCACCGGCGCGGGCGTCGGCCGTATCGGGCTCTGTGATCCCGACATCGTGTCGCTCTCCAACCTGCAGCGTCAGGTGCTTTACACTGAGTCGCAACTCGGGCTGCCGAAAGTCAATGAGGCGGCCAAGCGGTTGCAGGCACAGTCATCCGTGACACGTTTCGACCTCTACCCTGACGGCCTGACGGAAGAGAACGCCACAGAAATCCTCTCCGGATATGACTTGCTGGTAGACTGCACCGACAATTTCGCCACCCGTTACCTAATCGATGACATATGCCACAGACTGGGGAAACCCTGGGTTTACGGCTCAATCGGTGAATTCCGGGGGCAGGTCGCGGTGATGAACCATCACAGGCAGAGACGATACTCCGACCTCTATCCCGACCGGGAGGAGCTATGCGGATTGCCCCGGAAAACCGCCGGGGTAATCGGGGCTGTCCCGGGGGTAATCGGGGCCATCGAGGCTTCCGAAGCCCTGAAACTGCTCGCCGGATTCGGCGAACCTCTCGACGGACGGCTCTTCTCGATAGACCTGCTGACCCTCACCACATCGACAATAGAATTCTGAACATAACCCACAAACAACTCCCGAATATGACAAAATGGAGCCAGGAGGCATGGCAGGCCGCTCTGCCCCTCTACAACGCTATCCTTGAACTCCCATTCATCAAGGAACTTATCGCCGGAACTCTCCCACGCGAGGTATTCAACCGCTATCTCCAGCAAGACGCGCTCTATATCGAGAACTACTCACGCGTGCTGGCCAACATCGCGTCGCGGCTTCCCGAAATCGACCAGGTAGCCTCGTTTCTCGACTTTGCCAAAGACGGGGTCGCCGTGGAGGAGGAGATGCACAAATCATATCTCGCCGACACAGATATGAGCAAGGTTGTCAAAAGTCCTGCCTGTCTGCTCTACTGCTCTATCCTGTCGGCTCAGGCAACCGCGCCCGTTGAGGTTGCCGCCGCAGCCGTCCTCCCCTGCTTCTGGGTCTACCACGAGGTAGGGAAATATATCAAAGCCAACGCGGCTGAAGGGAATCCCTACCAGAAATGGATTGACACCTATGACAACCCCTGGTTTGACAAGTCAAACACCCGCGCCATCGAAATCTGCGACCGATTGGCCGAAAACGGGTCGGCACAGCTGCGCGCGGCGATGACCGACATCTATGTGACTTGCACCCGTATGGAATGGATGTTCTGGGAGAGCGCATACAGCGGGGAGGGCTGGAAGATATGAAGAGCTATCGCCGTTGCCTCTCGATAGCCGGGAGCGACCCAAGCGGAGGAGCCGGACTGCAAGCCGACCTCAAGACCTTCTCGGCACTGGGTTGCTACGGAATGACCGCCGTTGTGGCTGTCGTGGATGAGAACACCGTCGGAGTAACCGGAGTGCATCCCGTCCCGGTGGATTTCGTCACAGGCCAGATACGTTCATGTCTCGACGATATCGGGGCCGACGCAATCAAAATCGGGATGCTCCACAGCGCGGAACTCATCCTCGCGGTGCGCGACACCCTGCGCGCCTACCCGGTCAGGGACATTGTCCTCGACCCGGTGATGGTGGCCACCTCCGGCGACCCTTTGCTACGCGAGGATGCCATCGCCACGCTGCGCAACGAGCTTGTTCCGTTCGCCCGGGTAATCACCCCCAACATTCCCGAAGCTGAGATTCTCCTCGGGAGAAAACTATCTTCAAACGAAGAGTTGCCGGAGGCTGCCCGTCAGCTGTCACAAGGCAGGAAGGTATCGGTGTTCCTCAAAGCCGGACATCTCGACACCGACACCCTGACCGATATCCTGTATGACGCCGAAACCGACACTATCCACTATATGGAGTCGCCGAAAATAGCCACCGTCAACACCCACGGCACAGGCTGCACCCTCTCTTCGGCCATAGCCTCATATCTCGCCCTTGGACATAACCTCCCGGAGGGCTGCCGCCTGGCCAAGGATTACATCTCGGCGGCGATTCTCGCCGGTGCGGAATACACCATCGGCCACGGTCACGGCCCTGTCAACCATTTCCACGCCTTGTGGAAATGACCTGTCAAGCGTCAAACGAAAAGGGACATCGCATATGCGATGTCCCTTTTCGTTTGACAGCGGCATTTATGCCGCCGTCATATATCGGATTATCAGATGCCGAGGTCTTTGCGGACAGCCTCGATTTTCGCCTTGGCTGCCTCTTCGGCCTTGTGATAGTCGGCACGGGTCTTCATCTCGCCGCGAACCTCGATGTAGAACTTTATTTTAGGCTCTGTTCCCGAGGGACGCACCGAAATCTTCGAACCATCCTCGGTGAAGTACTGAAGCACGTTTGAGGTGGTGGGGAAGTCAAGCTTGGAAACCTCGTTGCACTTCAGGCAGGTCTGGTTGAGGGTAAGGTAATCCTTGATTCCGATAACCGGGCTTCCGGCCAGGCTCTTGGGAGGATTCTCGCGGAAGTTCTTCATCATGGCCTGAATCTCGTCAGCACCAGACTTGCCGGGACGGACAACGGAAATACCGAGTTCGTGGGAGTAACCATATTTCACATAGATATCCTGGAGCATCTCCATGAACGACAGGCCGTTCTCCTTGGCCCAAGCGAGGGTCTCGGCCATAAGGGAGATGGCGGAAACAGAGTCCTTATCACGGCAGAAGGTCTCGGCCAGGAAGCCGTATGACTCCTCGCCGCCGCCGAGATAGCGGGCGGTCTGCTCGTTGTCGCGGATAACGGAAGCAATCCACTTGAAGCCGGTGTAGCAGTCATACATCTTGATGTTGTTGGCATCGGCGATGCGCTTGATGGTCTCGGTGGTCACGATGGTCTTCACGACATATTCGTTGCCGGTCAGCTTGCCAAGCTCTGCGTTGCGGGTCATCAGGTAGTTGAGAAGCACCAGCACAATCTGGTTACCATTGACAAGCACATACTCGCCGTCAGTATCGCGGATCACACATCCGATACGGTCAGCATCGGGATCGGAGGCTACGACCAGCTCAGCACCAACTTCCTTGGCCTTGGCGACAGCCATAGCCATAGCGGAAGCGTTCTCGGGGTTGGGAGATTCCACTGTGGGGAAATCACCCGAGGGGATGTCCTGTTCGGGAACGTGGATGATGTTGGTGAAACCGTAGTTCTTGAGCGAGTCGGGAACGAGCTTAACGCCTGTACCGTGAATCGGGGTGTAGACAATCTTGAGGTCTTTGTGACGCTCGATAACGTCGGGGGAGAGAGAAAGCTCCTTGATGGCGCCCAGGAACTTGTTGTCGATATCCTCACCGATGATTTCAATCAGTTCAGGGTTGCCCTGGAACTTGATGTCGCCTACCGACTTGATGGCGTTGACATGGTTGATGATGTTGACATCGTGGGGAGCGATAATCTGTGCGCCGTCAGCCCAGTATGCCTTGTAGCCGTTGTATTCCTTGGGGTTGTGGGAGGCGGTGATGTTAACGCCGCTCTGGCAACCGAGTTCGCGGATAGCGAAGGAAAGTTCGGGAGTGGGACGGAAGCTGTCGAAGAGATATGCCTTGATACCGTTGGCCGAGAAGATGTTGGCAACGATTTCAGCAAACTTGCGGGAGTTGTTGCGCACATCGTGGCCTACTGCGACAGAAATCTGGTCGAGGTCGGCGAAAGCCTCCTTGAGGTAGTTGGCCAGACCCTGTGTGGCAGCTCCGACTGTGTAGATGTTCATACGGTTGGTGCCGGGGCCCATGATACCGCGCAGACCACCTGTGCCGAATTCGAGGTCACGGTAGAAAGCTTCAATCAGGGGGGTGGGATCTTCGGCTTCGAGCATCTGCTTTACTTCAGCGCGGGTAGCCTCGTCGTATTGTTCGGAGAGCCATACCTGGGCTCTCTCCTTGACTGTCTTGAGGAGTTCCTGGTTTTCCATTATTGTCTGTGGAGTGTTATGATATTGATTTTGTATATGTATTCAACTTTTGTGTTAGGGCGTATATCTGCAAAGTTAACTATTTAAGTTAAATTCACCAAGCAATTCAGTCTTTTTTCTGTATCGCTCCTCATCACTGCCTCCTTGTGTCGACGCGCAAGGGGAGACGTGACAGCCGGTCACGCTGTCGCGTCTCCCCTTGATAACATTCGGGAAGTCAAAAATGTTTCCTTCCGGTCAACTCCCGAAAGATGCTCAGTTGCAGGCGTACATGGCGGCTGCGGCTGAAGAAGCTACCGTCTCGCGGTAAGCCATCATTCCCTGTTCGGAAAGCTCTACCAGCTGTGCGCCACCGTCGGGGGTAAGCATCTCGACGTGGGTCTCATCGACGAAGGTCATAAACTTCACAGGCTCGGAACCATTGGCGGAAGCGCTCCAGGAGTTGTCTTCGGCGTCGAAGTCGAGACGTACCACCGAACCGTCATTCTCGGAGGTGATGGTGTAGCCCTTGCCGTCGCAGTCAACCAGGTAACGGCCATCGGCACCGTCAATCACCGAGCGACCCTGGGCGACAGGGTTGCTTCCGCTCCAGAACTCGATGGAGTTGAGCACCAGGATATCAGCCAGACCTGTCACCTCGTAGACAGGCAGAATCCAGAAACAGAAGAACACAAGTTCGTTGACAAACTTGTTGCCGATCTGCTTGTTCCAGCTGAGAAGCTTGTTTGAAAGGGCGAATGATCCGATACACGAAGTGAATGTGAAAGATGCCAGAAGCGTAAGCACAACGGCGACAGAAAGATAACGTTTTCTCATTGTTTCTTTATCTTGATTATATTAGAGACAGTTTGGTTTGAGACATGTGACATGCGGGAATGGGCTGAAACCATCCTGATTTGGTAACACGGCATTCATACCTGAGGTTCAGTCAGAACGGACTTTTTGCCGGAAATGCTCAAGCAGTCCGCTGACCTTCCTGACATACGCCACGGTATGACGTCCTCCGAAATATCCGTTGCGACACACCGGGTCGGAGTAATATTCGGGGTTGGCCTTCATCAGCAACGCCTGTTCCACATTGCCATCCCATATCTGGGGGTCACGCCCATATTTCCCGGCCAGGGCAATAGCGTCATAGATATGACCGATACCTGAATTGTACGCGGCGATGACAAACTTGAGACGTTCGCGAGAATCAGGCACTTTCTTGGAAAGGGAGCGGTCAAGGTCGGCGAGAATCCTCGCGGCTGCCTCGATGTTTGGCCCCGGTTCCTCGATTTTGTCAAGCGGCAACCCGTAGGCCACAGCGGAGCGGGGCATTATCTGCATAAGCCCGCGCGCACCGGCCCATGACACCAGATGGTTGTTGAAGCCGCTCTCGGCATAACCAACCGCGGCGAGTATGCGCCAGTCCCATCCGATTTTTTTTGCAGCATTCTTGAAAATAGCATCATACTGGGAGATTATCCCTTTCGACAAATCAAGCGAGACGGAGGTCTTGTAATCAGCCTCTCCGTTCTTGCTCAACTCGAAATACCTTTTCAGCAGTTCGGCCTGACGGCGTTTCGGGGCTTCCTGGAGAAACCACTCGTTTACCGAGTCGGCCAGCCATTCATTGCCGGGAGCAACACCCCACGACGCTTTCTGGGGGAAACTCAGCGGCAACGACACATCCAGGTCGCGGTAATATGTCTTGTTGATGCGGGCTATGTCGCTGTCGACAACCGTCAGGGGTATCGTCCCGTCAGAAACCATTCCCACGAGGTCTTCGGTAATCAGAGTATCGCGGTCAACCTCGTGGATGTTTATCCCTCCGCCAAGCTCGCTGTCGAGATTGCGCAGACGGTAGTCATATTTGGAGCCGGCCTCGACATAGACATCGCGCCCTATGAGCTGGGTCTCGTCGGTGATTTCCGGTTTTCCATCCTTGAGGGGCTGCACCAACACCTGGGTAGTGACATATTCCGGGCCGCAGGCCACCACCTGCTGGCGGTATTCGGCTGTCACCGGAATCTCATATGCGGCCAGATCAATCTCACCCGAGTCGAGCATCTCGACCAGACGCCCCATCGAAGGGGCCACGGTAAGTTTGACAACCATACCTTTCTCCTCTGCCCACTGGGTGACAAGGTTGTAGTCATATCCCATCTCCTGGTCTCGGTAAAGGAAATATGAGGTAGGGCTGTAAAGGGTAGCCACCCTGAGGGTATCGGGCAGGGGATGTTGCCGCGTCTCGGTCTCACCGGAAGCCTCCGTGTTGCTGCGTCCGCCACATCCAAATAGAGATGGAAGCAGGGACAGCATCACCAAGACGACCAATGGTGACAGCTTATGCGACAACGTCTTCAAGATTCGGGGGAAAAGAGGTTCAATATTCGAAGGTGCCGTGCTCACCCGTGATTGTCAGGCGGTTTTCTGGGGCATCCTCCACGCGTCCGATAATACGGGCCTCGATTCCAAAGCTCTCAGAGATGGCCATCACCTTGGCGGCATCCTCAGGCGACACATATATCTCCATACGATGGCCCATGTTGAAGACCTTATACATCTCGCGCCAGTCGGTGCCGCTCTGCTTCTGGATGAGAGCGAAGAGAGGGGGAACAGGGAAAAGGTTGTCCTTTATGACATGCTTCCCTTCGACGAAGTGGAACACCTTTGTCTGTGCGCCGCCGGTGCAATGCACCATGCCGTGGATTGCGGGACGCATCTCCTGAAGGAGTTTCTTGATTACGGGGGCATAGGTACGGGTGGGTGACAGCACAAGCTTACCGGCATCAACGGGTGTCCCCTCGACCGGATCGGTCAGGGCCACCTTGCCGCTGTAAGCGAGTTCGTCAGGCATACCGCCGTCATATGTCTCGGGGTACTTCTCCCCTACCGCCTTGGCGAACACGTCATGGCGGGCGGAGGTCAAGCCGTTGCTCCCCATTCCGCCGTTATATTCCTCCTCATAGGTGGCTTTGCCGGAAGAGGAAAGGCCGACGATGACATCTCCCCCCTTGATGTTGGCGTTGTTGATGACATCCGAGCGGCGCATGCGGCATGTGACTGTCGAGTCCACGATAATAGTCCTGACAAGGTCACCCACGTCGGCGGTCTCTCCGCCGGTCGAGTAGATGCTCACTCCAAGCGAACGCATACGCTCAAGCAGCTCCTCGGTGCCGTTGATTATGGCGGCGATCACCTCCCCGGGGATGAGACGCTTGTTACGTCCGATTGTCGAGGACACCAATATGTTGTCGGTTGCTCCGACACAGAGCAGGTCATCGATGTTCATGACAAGTGCGTCCTGGGCGATGCCACGCCACACCGAAAGGTCGCCTGTCTCACGCCAGTAGGCATAGGCAAGCGACGATTTGGTGCCGGCCCCGTCGGCGTGCATAATGTTGCACCATTCGGGGTCACCGCCGAGGATATCGGGGATTATCTTGCAGAATGCCTTGGGATAAAGCCCCTTGTCGACATTCTTTATCGCGTTATGCACATCTTCTTTAGCAGCGGACACACCGCGCATCATATATCGTTCGTTGGAAGTCATAATCTGATGAGATAATTATATGCAAGCCAGGACGGCAAGTGAAAGCATGTAGGCCATCGTGGCGGGAACCACGAGCAGGAGGGAGTCGATACGGTCGAGAATCCCTCCGTGACCGGGGAGTATGTTTCCGGAGTCCTTGACCCCGAGTGTACGCTTGATGAGGGACTCCACGAGGTCACCCCAGGTGCCGAACGCACAGACGACAGCCCCGAGTCCGAGCATCTGCCAGATATTCATGCCACGGAAATCCTCAGGGAAACAGAACGAGAACACGGCGGCGGCCACAAGGCAGAAGAAAAGTCCTCCGAAAAAGCCTTCCCAAGACTTCTTCGGGGAGATACGTTCGAAAAGCTTATGACGGCCAATCAATGAGCCGACGCAGAAAGCCCCGGTGTCACTGAGCCATATGAGGATGAACACCGACAGGACAAACACCGGAGAGGTAAGACTGTAAAGCCATCCCAGCAGACACATCGGGAACGCTATGTAAATCTGCCCCATAAGGGAGTGGGCGTAATGGGCCAGGGCATTTCCGTCCTGGACATACAGCTGGGCGATAAGCCGCGCCAGCAGGCAAACTATGTAAGCGAAGAGGAATGTCGACAGGTTCCACGACGAGAGGAAACCGGGCAACATATTGGCTGCCGATATGACAGAACCTGCCGAAATGAGAGCCACACCTGCCAGCATATCGAGCAGCGAGGTGGTGTTGGAGATACGTCCGTTGTTGGATATCTTGTTGAATTCGTTGATGCCCAGCACTCCGAAAAGCACCGTCAGCCCCCAGAACCAAATCCGGCCCGCGAATATCGCGCCTACGATGATGGCTATGTAAAGCAAGCCGGTCAGGGAGCGTGTCAGAACATTTTTCATTATCTTGGTAATATTTCGATGACAACGCAAAATTAACAATTTTGCATCATCTGGCAAAATTAAAGCAGCGATTAATCTCAAAGGGCCACCTTTATGGCTCTACCGCCGCATCGGAGGATGTAGACCCCGTGGCCGACCGCCGACGGGTCTGTCAAACTCCCCGAGGGGGTGAATATCTCGCAGTCATTGTCACGGGCATATCCCGCCAGAGATTCCGGGGTCAGCGGTGAGGGAAGCGGCGGAAAATCATCATCATTTCCCAAGACCCTTACCGGCTCGATGGCACCTGCCGAAAGAATCTTCCGGAGTCCGGCATATGAGTCGAGCATCCCTTTTCCCCAGCGGGGGTTGGAGGGATTGACAGTGGGGGGCGTGGCGGTCGAGACAATCGCCTCCTTGATTTCAGCAGGGGTGGCATCAGGATTCGCCTCAAGCCACAAGGCACATACCCCGGCTACATAAGGTGACGCCATGGAGGTGCCGGAGGCATATCCCCAATAATAGTCCTTCCCTTCGTCTGTGGTTTCCTGACAGCAATATGGAATCCTGTCGGGATGAGCGAGCAGATAGGGTGTCGAATATGAGGATATGAGCCACGCGCCGGGAGCGACAATATCGGGAAGCTTCCCATAAATTCCGCCTGTGCTGCAGGAGGAGAATCCGGCTATATCCCCGACAGCGTAAGAGCCTGTGCCCTCCTCCCCATCAAGCAGCGGCCAGGTGTTGCGCGAACACATCGCCCCGACTCCAATGACACCTTCCCCTGTGACAAAATCATTGATTACCCCGTCAGTGCCGAGATACATCCACGGGGCATATCCATCCACCTCGCGGAATCTCAGCAGGTCGGAAGCATATGCCGTCATCCTTTGCCCCTTCCGGCCGGTCACCTCCAGCGCAATCTCATACCGCTCGGAAACCTCCCCGTTCGCGCCGGGCAGATTCTCGACATCGACATGCACCAGGCCATTGAAGCGGCCATTCTCAGGATTCACCTCAGTGGTCAGCGACACAAATCCGTTAAAACAGCTTGCGAAATTTCCCGATATATCGGTATGCGCCTCGTCATACGATTGAGAAGGCAACTCCTCCACTGAGGAAGCTATCACAAAACTCTGCTCCACACCCGCCGCCGAGACTGTCGGAAACGCTTCACGCATCACTACCCGGTTCGTCTGGGTGTCAACAACGAGGATGGCGAAATCAAACGAGGAGGCATCCTTGCTCCAGACATCGATATACCCCTCGGCCCTGAAAAGCCGCCAGGAGGGGACATCCACAACTGCCGCCGCTGTCGGGCCATCCTCGGGGAACACACCCGTCCAGATTCCAACACGTCCCCCGTCATTGCCAGCCGAGATGCATATAGTGGCCTCATCCGAGAGTTGTTCGAGATACTGGCAGAAAAGGGATGTGCCGTCATGCGGGCCGAGGCTCGCGCTGACCGACATGTTTATGACCGCAGGCTTTCCGACCTCGCGGGCATACTCCACAACATCCTCCATACCGGCCAACAGCAGCGCGTCATACAGCAGGCTTGTAGTGGCGACAATCTCCGCCCCTGTGGCAATCCCCCAGTACGGATTCCCTTTATAACCTCCGGCCAATATGCCGCCGACATGGGTGGCATGCCATTGATCCGGGTCGTCGGTCGACCACCCCGCTATCTCCTCCGGGGTTTCAAGTCGGGTTACCTCCGACGGGGATTCCCCGTAGTTTGTAAGTCTGGCGATTCGCGACAATCCCGACTTCTCATCCTTGAAGGCTATATGGTTGGGGTCGAAACCGGTATCGGCGAACCCCACCACGACTCCTTTGCCTGTGTATGAGAGACCTTCCCGGCCGGAGATGACCTCCGGAAGACCGGTGAATTGCCTGGCCTCATCAAGGACGGGGACACAGACCTGCCCCCCTTCGATGCGCGACACCACCCCCAAGGCCGCCACCTCTTGGAGAGCCGATTGCGGCACATAGGCCAGCACCATCCCCCCTCGCCGGTGAAGCTCGGTCACCGAAGATGGCAATGCAGCTCCGGCATCGGCCAGTTTGATTATCAGAGGGAAGTATTTTTCTCCCTGTCGCGGGGAATGGCTTGCCGACTTTATCGAGGGGTCAGGGCCGCCCCCACCTGCGAGGAATGGAGACAATGTGCGGGACTCGACGGAGAAGGTCAGTCCCGCCAACGGCATAATGGCCAAAGCCAGCATCTCACGGTATCGACGCAATAAGGGGAATAGTCGGGTCATAGGTGGTAAGACTTGTCAGAAGTCCCCGCCTGAACGTTTCTCGATGGCTCGTCCTATAATCATCAATACCGCACCTACCATGACTATGCCGCAGAGCGACAATGAGACAATCCAACCGGCAAACGCGGCGACTCCGATTATCATTGTCAGCAGATAGGCTATGATTATGCCGATTGTGATTATGAATCCTGTCCAGAAGATTGTCTTGCCTGTTTTCATCGTAACCTTGTTTTTAAGGAGTCGCGTCAGCTGCATGCACAGGCATACATCCTTCCCGACCCCGAATAGTTGAATTTTGGTCAGCGACACCGATGGAGAGAACCGGTGGTGTCCGCTTTACCTATTAAAGGACTTTTTAACAGACAATGTTCAGCGAGGGGCGTTTTTTAATGGATAATGCGATTGATTTAACATTTCCGTGTCCGCCATCAGATTGGGACGGAGGACACAGAGAACGGTTTCAAAGGGAATGGAACACAAGTCCGAGGGAATCCCCCGCGGGTTCGACTCGCCACCGGAGGCTTTCCGACTGCGACACGAGCATGAAATGGCAATACGCGATGCCCATGTCTATGGGGGCGAACCTTCCGGAGGAGACGCTTCGGAAAGTGACAGTCACCGCGCCATTCTTGTCGGGGTCAGATGTCACAGTCGCTCTCCACGGCTGACTGTTGGAGGAGGATGGAGCCTGCCTTACGGCCTCCAGGACACGACCCAACGTGGAATCTTCCCCGACTCCCTCAAACAGCTCACCGAATGGCTTGCGATGGTCTGATTTGACCATACGCCGCATCAGCCTCTCGGCAAACCTCCTTTTGGGGGTGGGATGGCCCAGCGGGGACACTATTGATATTTCCTGATTCTCTCCGAGATTGCCGAACGCCTCACTGAACGGGCCACGGCGGAATGTCCCTCCGAGCCAGCAGGTGGAAAGCCCCAGGGCGGTGGCCCTAAGGATAAGAGCCTCGAACATGAATCCTGCCTGTATCTGTTCGGCGACATCCTTTCCGGAGGCCATCACAAGAAACTGTCGCGCACCGGTTATGAACCCGTATGTACCGAGTTTCCCTCCGGCCTCGGCATTGTCGACAATGCGTATGTCAGGCACCGCCACATCATCGAAAAGCATGGGCAACCCCTTGATTTCATCTGCAAGGGTGACGAGTGTGGCTTTATCGAGGCGCAACCCGTTATAGGTGCGGCAGGAATGTCTCTTTGCTATTACTTCTATGATGTTCATCATGGTTGTCCATAAAGCCGACAAAAGCGCCCTGCGCGGAAATCGCGCGGGACACTTCTGTCAGAACAGGTTTATCGTCCCCCGATCAGTTGAGGGTCTCGATATATTTCTGCAATTCTTCGGAAGGCTGAATCTCATAGAAACGCTGGAACATTTTCTTTGCCTCCTCGATGTTGTGGTTGGTGACGTAGTAGTTGCCGAGACGACCAAGCACCTGCACATATATTGCCTGACGGTTCTGCAGGTTAGCGGGGTCTGAATCAAGGGCTGCGAGGGTCTCAAGGTCAGCCTGGGCCACGAGGTCATTTATTTCATTCTGGTTGGCGACCAAGAAGATACGGGCGCGGTGGTTGAGAACCAGGGGATGGTTGGGGGTCATCTCATAAACGCGGTTGATGGCAGCGATGGCCTTCTCGGAAGAAGCCTGCCATGCGGGGTTCTCCACCTTCTGCTGGGCAGATGAAAGGGCGTTCCAGCGGAGAGCGAGTGCCAGCAGGTCGTTGGGGTCAACATCGTCACCCTGGAGGTCGACATACTTCTGCATGGCGTCAGCTGCCTCCTGGAAGCGCAGGCCATGGTTGTAAGCCTGCGAGAGGTCTTTGAGCAGGGAGGTCTTCTGGGGATCAACCTTCACGGCATTCTCATACATAACAATGGCGAGGGAGTCGTTACCCATATCGGTCAGCAGTTCACCATACTGTGAATAGTCCTGAGAATTGACCTGAGCCTTGGGGTTGGCGAGCAGAGCCTCGGCGGCATTTACAGCCGCGATGGTGTCGCCCATAGCCTTCTTGTTGTAGAACTGCATACGCTGCATATAGAAGTTGCCCGGATCGTCGGCCAGAATCTGCGAAGCCAGGTCGTAGCTCTCGGGATAGCGCTGGGCGAAGAAGAGCAGACCTACCAGACGCTGCTTGTCTTTCTGGAAGGAGTTGGGGTTCTGGATGTAAGCCTCATACTGTTTGGCGGCGTTGGTCAGCTGGTTGGCGTCGTAAAGCTTCTCGGCCAGCTCGCGCTGAACGAGGGCGGAGTTGGGCTGATAGGTCAGCAACTCGCGGAGCTTGTCGATGGCGGCCTTCTCATTGACCTTGAAGATTACGCGGGCGTATTTCACATATGCCTCGGGGTGGGCATCCTGTGCGTTCTTCGACTCATGATCGAAAGTGGCGGCCATCTCATACATGCCGGCGGCATCACCGACATTTGTTCCGGCCAGACGGTCACCTTCGAGGATGTAAGGCGCGGGAGCGGTGTTCTTCGACTGCTTCTTGATATCAGCGAGCCATTTGTCAATCTCGGCGGCATAGGTCACGGGGTTGGCCTCGAAATATGCGCGGGGAATCTCGGTCAGGATGTCGGCATCCTTCTTGGCGAGTCCTTTGGCCTTCTTGAAATAGTCGGCGGCAGTCTTGGTGTCACCTGCGGCGAGAGCCAGCGAACCGAGTCCGACATAGTTGTAACCGTTCTCGGGATCAGCGGCGACACCCTTGTCGAACATCGCCTTGGCCTGGGCCTTGTCACCCTGCTGCAGAGCAATCTGGCCGAGGTAATAGTAGGCGGTAGCCTGGTCTGTCCCCGGCTGGGTCAGGGTGTTGTTGAGGATAATGGCAGCTTCCTCCGGCTGGTCAGCACGGAAATACTCCACACCATCCATGTATCCCTCGGCGGCCATCGACATGGCTCCACCGAGGAGCAGGGAAAACATGAGTTTTAATTTCATCTTTCTTGTATTTATGCGTTATTACTATTTTTTTCCATTGTTCTGAAATGCGGCAAGCCTGTCAGTTGACCTCCACCTGACGGTGACGGACCAGGGCGGGAAGCACCCCGGTGGTCTGGATGAGCTTCTGCCCCTGGAAGGAGGTCACGAAGGAGAAGAATCCGTTGGCGAGACTTCCGGCCGCCCCCGTGTTTATCATATAGATGGAGCGGTAAAGGGGATATGAGCCATCGAATATGTAGGCCTGATAGGGCTTGACTGCCACAAGCGAATTGTCGCGGCGTATCGGCAGCACCTTCACCTGGTCGGTGAACTCGGTGGTGGTGGTATCATCGGCCTCAAGGGTCTTGAATTTCTCCTCAGCCGACATGTCGACGGTGCGGAGGTCGGAGGAAATCCAGCTCACCCCCACCAGGCCGATGGCGTTGCGTCGGGTCTTCACTGCCTCGAACACCGCCGGTATCGTCTGGGCCGAATAGACATTAGCGGGGAATTTGCGGCCATTCATCAGAGAGTCCGACATATATTTCACTATGCTCGACCCACTGTGGTCGAATATCACCTGGATGTTGCCGAGCTTTGACGGCCACAGTTCATCCCAGCGGGTGACCTCGCCGGTCAGTATCTCGCGCAGCTCCTTTATCGACAGGTTCTCCACGGGGTTTTCGGGGTTGACGATGACGGCAATCGCGTCGACCGCGATTTTTTTCGTCTTGGCCACACGCTTGCGCTCCCTCAGATAGGTCACCTGGTCTTTGGTAAGCTCATGCGACACCACGGCCACGCGGGCATTGCCAAGCACGATCGAGTCGATGGCCGCTTTCTCATCAATATAATAGGGCAGAATCGACGCGTAAGGATAGCAGAACTCGAAGACGGAGATTTCCTCCTGCATGATGTTCTCGAACGATGCGTCACAGGCCATCACCAGAGTGCCCGATGTGGCGGAATTGCCGGTCGGGGCCTCTTTGCGCCCACCTTTTGAGTTACAGCCGGCAAGGATGCCTGCCAGGAGAGCAAGCACCCCGATAAACGCTATGACCTTGTGTCTGTCCATAATCCGCTATATTGCTTGACGCAAAGTTACATTATTTTTCACTATCAGCGAAATATTTTTTGTCTCCATGGGGAAGATTGTCGCCTTATCGGCAGAGAACCGCCCGGCCCTCCCGTCAAAGCGAACTGTCGATACCCTTGAACTGCCGGATGGCGCGCCATATCCCATAGAGGACGAAAGCGATGCCACCAATCCAACGAAGCCACTGCATGGCGCCCGGGCCCCACTGGAAGAAGTTGATAAGCAGCAACACACCCATCCCGACATATACTATAATCATTATGATGCCGAAGACCACCCTCATCGTGGAGGGAACCGTCGAACGTCTTTCATCGTCTCGTTCCATAATAAAGTTGAATTTTTACGTTTTTGAAAAAAGTCCTTTACCGTTAAACGTCTGCCCTCTCCGAAAGTTCGGCCACAGACACCGCCGGACAACAGGCAATCAAATTTAGCCATTTTCCCCGAAGTCAAAACCATCTGCCCATTTAATTTAATTTTCGTTAACACGGATGGGCAACTTTTCACCATCTTTTTTACTTAACTTTGTGTTGAACAAGAAAGGAAAACAGAAAAATGCTCCCACCTCTCGCAGAACGCCTCAGGCCCAAAACACTCGACGAATACATAGGCCAGTCACATCTGGTCGCTCCCGGAGCCATCATCCGACGGATGATAGACTCGGGAAATGTCAGCTCGTTCATTCTGTGGGGGCCTCCGGGGGTCGGGAAGACCACCCTGGCGAAGATAATCGCCAACACCACCGAAAGCTCCTTCTACACCCTCTCGGCCGTCACGTCGGGGGTCAAGGAGGTGCGCGAGGTCATAGAGCGTTGCAAGGCCGACGCCCAGAGTATGTTCTCGAAAGGGCGTCCGATACTCTTCATCGATGAAATCCACAGGTTCAGCAAGTCGCAACAGGACAGCCTGCTCGGAGCGGTCGAGAACGGCACAGTGACCCTCATCGGCGCGACCACTGAGAACCCCTCTTTCGAGGTAATCCGCCCCTTGCTGTCACGCGCCCAGGTCTATACCCTCAAGCCACTTGAAGCACCCGAGCTGCAGGTGCTGCTCGACCGCGCCGTCAGCGGCGACGAGATATTGCGCAAGCGGAATGTGAAAGTGGAGGAGACCACCGCCCTGTTCCGCTTCTCGGGAGGAGACGCACGCAAGCTGCTCAACATCCTCGACCTGCTCGAACAATCCACCCCCATCGGACAGCCGATGGTCATCAATGACAAAGTAGTCACCGAACGTCTCCAGGAGAATCCGGCCGCATATGACAAGCAGGGCGACATGCACTACGACATCATATCTGCCTTCATCAAGAGCATACGCGGCAGTGACCCAGACGCGGGAATCTATTGGCTCGCGCGAATGATAGCCGGAGGGGAAGACCCCGAGTTCATCGCCCGGCGGTTGGTGATACTCGCCGCCGAGGATATCGGTCTGGCCAACCCCAACGCCCTGCTGCTCGCCAACACCACCTACGACATCATCCACAAAATCGGTATGCCGGAAGGGAGGATACCCCTCGCCGAATGCGTCATCTACCTCGCCACCTCCCCGAAAAGCAACTCAGCCTACAAGGCCATCGACGCGGCCCTCGCCGAAGTCAACCGCTCAGGCGACCTCCCCGTGCCACTGCATATACGCAACGCCCCGACATCACTGATGAAAAAGATGGGCTACGGGGCCGACTACAAGTATGCCCACGACTACCCCGGCAACTTCGTCATCCAGCAATTCCTCCCCGACGCAATCCGCACCACCCACTTCTGGTCACCCTGCTCCAACCCCGCCGAAGACCGCGCCGCCCTCCTCCAGCAACAACGCTGGCACCCCGACTCCCCCAAGACCTGAATCGCGCACCTCCAATTTTTAATCTTGCAATCAAAATGGTCGGCTTTAATTTATATGACAGCAAATGTGACTTATCGGCAATCAAGGATTTTTGCAGAACGAACGGCCGTGTCGTCCATTATCCCAAAGATAACGCCTTCGTCCAACAGGGATGGGTCGCCAAGTATCTCGGAGTGGTGGAATCCGGTTATTTCAAATACACGACACTGACATCGCAGGGGAACGAGGCTGTTGTCGGGTTCGCTTTCGAAGGGGAGATTGTAGCCGATTACTACAACTCTTTCAACGGACTTCCATCTGAGGTCTCCATAAAAGCCGGAACCGACACCTCGGTATTTCAAATCAGAACCGCTGAGGCTCGAGACATTTTTAACGCACAGTTTGAAGGCAACCTTTCCGCTGTCAATGGCTCATTATTCAGCGAAATCTATTCCCGCCACCTTGAACTGTACCGCAAGACACCGACTGAAAGATACCTTGAACTGGCAACGTTGCATCCCCGGATTTTAGACATCGTCTCGTTGCGGGATATAGCCTCATATTTACTCGTCACTCCGGTGTATCTTAGCCGAATCCGGAAAAATCTCGCAGAAAATCCTGGCCAATAAAACAAGTTTTATTCCGTCAGTCGTTTTTTCTCATACATTTGCCGGAAAAAACGACATATGAGGAATTTATTAATCAAATCAGCCATATTCCTGATGGTGGCGGTGCCGTTTATGGCGTTCGCCCGTAAAGACGCCACAGGCCTCTTGGAAAACGATAAAATAGTTCTCACTCCGATATTGGTTGAAGAACTTTGTTCATCGAACAACTCCCACATTCAAGAATTCAAGTTGTGTCACAACCATAAAGCATCCGGCAGAAGTTCGGAAAGCAATCAAATCAATACGCATCAATACGCACATGCGGTTTTGTCAGAGAGTGGCACTTTAGCATCCGTGCTGGGTGACAGAATATTCGAGATAGATTCCATCTCGGTAGAAGGTCCGATGAATGATGATGATTTCAATACGCTATGGGAATCATCGTTCAATGGCCAGCTGAAAATCATCAACCTTGAGAATGCAACGGTTGAAAACGGAATTATCCCCCAATATGCCCTATTCCACATAAATGAACAGGTCAACTGGGAAACCATGGTGATAACCACGACATGGCTTGAGAAATTGCTTCTTCCCGAAGGAGTAACTGAAATAGGCGATTTTGCCGTCGCATATTCAATCTCCCTCCGTGAAATCAAGTTTCCCGGCACTTTGCAGTCAATAGGCAGAGCGGCATTCACCGACTGCATCGATCTGACATCAGAACAATTGGCATTTCCGGAAAACCTGAAAGTAATTGGCGAACAAGCTTTTTACTATTGCCACGGACTGACAGGCAAAATAACACTGCCTGAATCTCTGCTCGAAATCAAGTGCGCGGCATTCTACTCCTGCAAAATATCTGAAATCAACATACCCCGGTCATTGGAATATCTCGGATGCATGGCATTCGCGGGCTCCAGATTCAAAAAAGCATTTCTGCCTGACAACTGTTATCTTTGCCCGCAAGGGGGAGAGTTCTATAATAACTGGGAACTAACCGAAGTACATTTGCCCGATAACTTACCGTTCGTTCCGGAAAGTATCTTTTCCGGATGCATATCGTTACAGCAGGCCAATGTTCCCTCCCGGGCGATTACAATCGGGGAGTTCGCCTTCGATGGCACCAAGATAGCCGAAATAGATTTTCCGGAAACATTGGAATCAATCGGGCAGGATGCGTTCCAAGGTTGCAGGCAGCTCAACAGTGTAATATTGCCCTCTTCACTTAAAAGCATAGGTGACAGGGCTTTTGCCTTATGCTCAAATCTGAAAAGCATCTACTGCAAAGCGACTGTTCCTCCCGCATATATCCCGGCACAAGGATATGAATTTGACGGATCACCTTTCGCAAGTGTGAACAAATCAACTCCTGTATTCATACCGACAGGGACGAAGCAGCAATACACGACAGCTCCCGGCTGGGATTATATGACAAATTTCATAGAAACCGATAATTTCCCATCTGCCGGCATCGGCTGCGTGACAATGAACGGAAAAGAGCAGTACGACTACCATACCTACGATTTATCCGGGCGAAAGGTTGAGGCTCCCGCTCCGGGAAACATTTATATCAGCAACGGCAAGAAAATCCTTATAAGATAAAATCTGGCCACACCCTAAAGCCACAGAATCAACACAGATATACCGAGGATGACAACGGCATATTTCTTCCTCTTGAAAATTTTCGCAATCGGTTTGGAAAATAGGGATTCTTTACCTAACTTTGCGAAATACAACTTTTAGATTATTGCGCCTCTCCCCGATACATCCATAAAAAACTTACCAAGATGAAGAAGCACAACTTCTATGCCGGCCCATCGATCATGAGCCAGTACACCATCAAGAACACCGCCGACGCGGTGCTGGATTTCGCAAACACCGGCCTGTCGATTCTCGAAGTATCCCACCGTTCAAAAGAATTCCAGGCGGTGATGGATGAAGCCCAGGCCCTGGTGAAGGAACTCCTCGAAGTGCCCGAAGGCTACAGCGTGCTGTTCCTCGGGGGCGGAGCATCCCTCCAGTTCGCCATGGTGCCTTACAACCTCCTCAAGAAGAAGGCCGCCTATCTCGACACAGGCGTTTGGGCCCACAAGGCCGTGAAGGAGGCCAAGCTCTTCGGCGAAGTTGACGTTGTCGCCTCTTCTGAAGACAAGAATTACAACTATATCCCCAAGAATTTCACCGTTCCCGCCGACGCTGACTATTTCCACTACACCACCAACAACACCATCTACGGTACCGAAATCCGCAAGGATCCCGAGGTAGGTGTCCGCCTGGTGTCGGACATGTCGTCGGATATCTTCTCCCGTCCCGTAGATGTGTCTAAATATGACCTCATCTACGCAGGCGCGCAGAAGAACCTCGCCCCCGCCGGGGCCACCATCGTCATCGTCCGCGACGCGGCAGTGCAGGATCCCTGCCGTCCCATCCCGACGATGCTCAACTACAAGACCCATATCGACAAGGGGTCGATGTTCAACACCCCCCCGGTCCTCCCGATTTTCTCGGCTCTCCAGACCCTCCGTTACTACAAGGAGCTCGGCGGTATCAAAGTGCTTGAAAAGATGGACCTCGACAAGGCAGCCCTCCTCTATGAGGCTATCGACTCGTCGAAGATTTTCCAGGCCACTGTTCCCGACCACGCCGACCGCTCGATCATGAATGTATGCTTCGTGCTGAAGCCCGAATATGCCGAGCTGGAGAAATCCTTTATGGAATTCGCCACCTCCAAAGGCATCGTCGGCATCAAGGGCCACCGCTCTGTCGGCGGTTTCCGCGCATCGCTCTACAACGCCCTTCCCATCGAGAGCGTGAAGGTGCTTGTAGAGGCAATGAAGGAGTTCCAGAACAAACTTTAAACCGGCTGTCTTACTATGAAAGTATTAGTTGCCACCGAGAAGCCTTTCGCACCCGTGGCGGTCGAAGGCATCCGCAAGGTTGTCGAAGAGGCAGGCCATCAGCTCGCCCTTCTGGAGAAATACGGCTCACGTCAGGAGCTGCTTGACGCGGTTAAAGACGCTGACGCATTGATTATCCGCTCAGACAAAGTAGACGCGGAGGTGCTCGACGCCGCTCCCGCGCTGAAAATCGTGGTACGCGCCGGCGCAGGGTATGACAATGTCGACCTGGCTGCCGCAACCGCCCACAACGTGTGTGTGGAGAACACCCCGGGTCAGAACTCCAACGCCGTGGCCGAACTGGTGTTCGGCATGACAGTGATGGCCGTCCGCAATATGTATAACGGCACCTCCGGCACCGAGCTTAAAGACAAGAAACTCGGAATCCACGCCTTCGGTCAGGTAGGCCGCAATGTAGCCCGTATCGCCAAAGGCTTCGGCATGGAGGTTTCAGCCCTCGATCCCTATTGCCCTGACGAAGTGATGGTCGCCGCAGGCGTGACTCCTGTGAAAGATATCGACGAGCTTTACTCAGGCAACCAGATTGTCTCGCTGCATATCCCCGCCACCCCTGAGACCAAAGGCTCAGTAGGCTACGAGCTGGTGATGAAGCTTCCCAAGAACGGCGTGCTGGTCAACACCGCCCGCAAAGAGGTGATTGACGAGGAGGGGCTGCGCAAAGCCCTCGCCGAACGTCCCGACCTGAAATATGTCGCCGACGTGAAGCCCGACAACGCCGCCGTGCTTGAGGAGGAATGCGCAGGCCGCGTGTTCTTCACCCCCAAGAAAATGGGAGCCCAGACTGCCGAAGCCAACATCAACGCCGGTATCGCCGCCGCCCGTCAGATTGTCGACTTCTTCCGTGACGGCTCAGCCCCCTTCCGTGTAAACAAGTAATCGATGTCCGACAACAATCACGGACATAAACCCCATCTGCTGCGGTTGCCGCGAATCAGCGACAACCGCGGCAGTCTCACATTCTTACAGCACCCCCTTACCGCCCCATTCGAGATAAAGCGCCTGTTTTACATCTACGGAATGCCTGACGGAGCGCAACGCGGGGGCCATGCCCATATCCGCGAGAGCCAGCTGCTGATAGCCGTGGCGGGGAGCTTCGATGTGAAGGTGTTCGACGGGAAGACCTGGGAAACCTTCACCCTCGACCGCCCCGACATAGCGTTGTTGCTTCCCCCTCCCTACTGGCGTGAGCTTCACGACTTCACCCCCGGGGCGGTGTGCCTGACCCTTAGCTCCACCGAGTTCGACCCCGAGGAATACCTCTCCCCAATGGGCGACTTCCTCGACTACCTCGCCGCCCATCCCGATGCCCAGTCAAGTGGCAACTGACCTCCTCATTCCCGCAGTATAGGGGAGAATATATTGGGGAAATAGATAGAGAGCTGGGGGTTGAGTGTAAGATTCCTTCCCGGACTACCCTCCAGGCGCCCTCCCGGAGGAATGTTGGTGATGATTTATTTGCAAGCATCAGAAATAATGCCTACCTTTGCATAACAAATCCTGTTCCCGTAGTTCAATGGATAGAATATCGGATTCCGGTTCCGACGATTAGGGTTCGACTCCCTACGGGAATACCAAAGGGGCTGCCAGATGGCAGCCCCTCTTTTATAATATTCAATATATAACTTATCAACAATCATTATAATCAACAAGTTAACGCATTTAAAAATGTCTATTCCAACTTGAATGCGTATGATTCCATCTGATGCTATTTGAACCATCTGTGATACCAGTGTGATACCATAAAGACTCCTCTCTTAGACGCGTTATCAACTCTGTTTTAAGCCATATTAAAAATAGGCGCATCCTCTTATTTTGTTTTATGCTAAGAGATACAGGTGATTTTGAGAAGAAATGCCGTAATTTTGGTAATTGGCGGTTGTGGGGAATGATGTAATTTTGCAACGAAGACACTATCTCTAAATCTATCACAAGAATCAATCTTATAACCCGTATGAAGAAACATATCTTCCCGCTATTCTTAATCGCGGCCACCCTTTCATCTCCCGGTTTCCGCGCAGGCGGTCGAAATGACAGACTCCGCCGCTTCAAAGCCCGAAGTCTATTTCACCTCCGACATTTCTCCCGAAGGGCTGCTTGAGGTCTACCATGCCCTTGGTGTGAAGCCCGAGGGGAAGACCCTGATCCATACCGCCGGGGCATACGAAGACACCGCCCATCTTTTCGAGCAGCCTCACGGGCAGGATGCCTTCCTCGAATCCATGGCCGTAGCCGCCAAATCGGTCCATGATTATTTCAGCGGGAAAGTGATTTATATTAATGAGATGAACAACCTCTCGGTCGACTGTGACTGCAACGGCCATCCCGACACTCCACGTATGAAAGATGTCGGAATCCTCGCATCGCTCGACCCTGTCGCCCTCGACAAGGCATGCCTCGATATGGTGTTTGACCTTCCTTCATCCGAAGGTGACGACCATGCCCCGCTGATTGAGCGCATCAACAGCCGCCACGGCACCTACACCGTCGATCATGCCGCGCGTATCGGTTTCGGTTCGCTCGATTATGAACTTGTCGATATCTCCCACTCAACTACCCCTGAAAACAAATAACCGATGAAATCACCGCTACATATCCCGGCAGTCATCCTGCTGATGGCCTGCAGCGTCGTTTCATCTCCCGGTCTCATGGCGGCGGAGTATGCCGACTCCACACTGATGCTTGACGAGGTGGTGGTTACCGGCACCAACCGCTCCGTGGGAGCCAAGCTCCTCCCCTACACCGTCTCCGTGGTAGGCCCTGACCGTCTGGAATCCACCGGACAGACCCAGGTGCTGGCCGCCATATCCGGCATGGTACCGAGTCTGTTCGTCTCCCAGCGGAGCATCTTCGGGTTCGGAGTCAGCAACAACGGCGCTGGCCACATAAAGCTGCGCGGAGTCGGAGGGGACAGGGCAAGCGGAGTGCTGATGATGGTCGACGGCCAACCGCAATACGCCGGCATCTACTCCCATCATATCGCCGACTTTTACGGCAAGGAGCAGGTAGACCATGTAGAAGTGCTGCGTGGCCCGGGGTCGGTGTTGTACGGCTCCAACGCCATGGCAGGAGCCATCAATGTCATCACCCGCAAGCCATCGCGAGACGGAGTCCATACCACCCTCTCCTCACAATACGGCTCATACAACACCTGGCTATCCTCGCTGACCAACACCACCCGGTTCGGCAGGTTCTCATCGCTGGTTTCCCTCTCATACAACCGCACCGACGGCACGGTAGACAATTTCGATTTCCGGCAGGCCGACGGTTACGCCAAAATCGGTTACGAATTTTCCGACCGCTGGAATGCGTCGGCTGATTACACACTGATGAATTTCAAGGGTAACGACCCGATTTATCCGCGCCTCTCCAATCCCGAGTCAACCGACATCTACCATCAGGACATCATCCGTGGAGAGACATCGGTCACGGTCTCCAACCGGTATGACCGGACATCCGGTGCGGCCAGGGTATATTACAGTTATGGCAACCATTTCGTGGATGACCCGCGCCACTTCCATAGTCTCGACAACCGCTTCGGTGTGATTCTTTACCAGAATTTCCACCCCTGGAGAGGAGCCGCCGCCACCGTCGGATTCGACTACGACAGTTATTCCGGCGAGATTCCGACCTCCGGCGGACGCGACCATACCGAAGGCTCGATGTCGACAATCTCCCGCAAGACAGTAGTGGAATATTCCCCCTACATCACCCTCTCGCAGGCATTGTTCGGCGAAATCCTCAACCTCAACGGAGGGGTCAGGATGGCCAACAGCGATATGTTCGACACGCAGTGGGTGCCGCAGTTCGGCTTCTCGGTAAACCCCGGAGCAGGATTCAACATCAAGGGGAACATCGCCATGGGCTACCGCAATCCATCATTCAGGGAACTATATCTCTACCGTATGGCCAATCCGGACCTGCAACCCGAGAAGATGATGAATTACGAGTTGTCGGTCAGCAAAAGTTTCTCGCGGCTGCTCGCCATCGAACTGACCGCCTATTACAGCAAGGGGAGCGACATGATCGAGACCGTTGATTTCAAGAACCTCAATACCGGACGGTTCATCAACAAAGGTATCGAGGTCTCATTGCAGAGCAATCCCCTCGACAACCTGCGCCTGTATACCTCTTACAGCTATCTCCACACATCGCTCGACGCGCTGACCGGTGCCCCGAAAAACCAGTATTTTCTCGGGGCTGACTGGAAACCATGGAAATGGCTTGAGGTGTCGGCCGATCTCAAAGGTGTGGGTGGTCTCTATGTCGCCCCCGGAGTCCCGGAACAGAATTACGCCCTCCTGAATCTCAAGGTCAGCTGGGAGGTATGGCGTCATCTCAGCCTGTTCACCCGTCTGGAGAACATCACCGACGCCCGCTACACCATCAACCGTGGTTATGAGATGCCGGGCTTCACGGCGATGGGTGGTTTCAAGCTTGACTTTTAACAATTACAGAAGAAGAGAATGCTGATAGGAAATGATGAAGATTGATTGAACGAAAGGTGATAACATCACACTGACTCAAGGTTATGCAAATCAAACCTTGGAGAAAGGAACGGTCCGCGACTGGATAGTTCCTTTTTTTCATCTCCTCCAGAAGGATGGGAGGAAGAGAACCAGGAAGGTGAACAGCTCCAGACGGCCTGCAAGCATGACAGCGGTCAACAGCCATTTCACCGCTCCCGGGAGCAGCGCGAACGACCCTTCCGCACCGGTGGCACCATATCCGAGACCATTACATCCGATACAGGAAATCACCATGAAAAGCGAGTCGGTCAGGGTGTAGCCAAACATTGTCACCACTCCCGTGGCAATCGTGACCGTGAGGAGATACAGAGAGACAAACGCCGATATGCGCGACACGAGGCTGTTGTGTAACGCGCTCCCGTTTATGCTCACCACATAAGTCCTTTTCGGGAAAACGGTCTTCTTTATCTCATTCACGAAATTACGCCACATCACAGCCACACGGTCAACCTTTATTCCTCCGGATGTCGACCCGCTGCATGCGCCGCATGTCATCAGCAATATCGTCAGGAAAAGCGGAAACGGCCCCCATCCTTCCGCTCCGGGGATGGAGAATCCGGTAGAGGTCACCGCCGAGACTATGTGGAACAAAGGATAGAGCAGCAACCCGTCGAGCGTTGAAGCCTCGCCACGAAGCAACGCGGCCAGCAGGAACAGCAGATAGACCACCACGACAATCCACAGAAACGCCTTGAACACATCGTTGCTTAGGAACTCCCTGATATTCCTCTTCCAGACCGAATACAACAGCATGAAGTTAAGTCCGGCGACAAACATCACCACTGTCAGCACCACAATCGCGTAATCCGAATGCCAGTAGGCGATTCCGGCATTGCGTGTCGTGAAGCCGCCGGTGGCTATCGCGGCGAATGTCTGGCAGATACTGTCAAAAAGATTCATCGGGCCTGCCCACAGGAGCAATGTCGACACCACAGTCAGGGTTACATACACCCCCCAGACCGACAGGGCGGTCTGGCGGATACGCGGATGGAGCTTTCCATGGGTTATTCCGGTGGCCTCGGCATTGAACATGGATATGCCGGTGGTCTTGTTCAGCTCGGGCAACACCGCGAGCATGAAGAAGATGATTCCCAGTCCACCAATCCATTGGGTGAACGCCCTCCAGAACAATATCCCGTGGGACTGTGCCTCGACATCGGTTATCATGCTCGCCCCGGTGGTAGTGAAACCTGAAATCACCTCGAACATGGCATCAGTGAAGCCTAACGGGGTTGCCGACAACATGAAAGGCAACATGCCGAACAACCCGAAAACCACCCATACCAGCGCCGTGATGATGAATCCCTCACGGCTACGGACAGAAATTCCCGTGGAACGGGTTGAAAGTTCAGCGACCCCTCCAGCCACCGCCGCGGCGACAATGGCGACAGCGAACCCGAACCAGTCACTCTCACCATAAATCAGACACACCGCCAACGGCAGCAGCATCAGCAATGCCTCTATCAGCAGCAGACGCCCCAAAATCCTGATAATCGAACTGACACTCAAAGATGTCCTCATACGTCACCTCCCTGCTGTTTTACCTGAAAAGTTTCTCGATTTTGGCAATGATGCCGGAGATGCTGAAAATAACCACGTAGTCTCCCGGCATTATACGGGTATGTCCTCCGGCAAGCTGTCCGACACCATCCCTGACCAGGCCGGCCACAGTCATCCCCCTCGGAAGCGACAACTCGCTCAGAGGCCGTGAGACAATCCTGGAATTTTCCGGAACTTTGATTTCCGTCACCTCCGCTTTGTCGAGTGACAGACATTGGGAGGTCGCGACATTGTTGTCCAGCACCAGGCTCAGCACCTTTCCCGTGTTGAGAAGTTTCTTGTTGATTATCTTGTCAATAGCCAGGCTCTCCGCCTCAGGGATATATTGCAGCTCCTCGATACGGGCAAGTGTGCGCCTCACACCGTGCTCACGCGCCACCATACAGGAAACGATATTTGTCTCCGAACTGCCCGTGAGAGCCAGGAATGTGTCACATCCGTCTATCCCCTCCTCCTTGAGGGTGTTAACATCATTGGCCGACGCGTTGACAACCACAACCTTGGGGAATTTCTCAGCCACCTTGCGACACCGGTCAGCATTCGGGTCAATTACCGTCATGTTATATTTCTGACCGAGCTGGTCAAGCAGATTCTCGGTCACGCGTCCGGCTCCGGTCACCATTATACGGCGAGCCCGCGAGACTCGTTTTCCACACATAGCGGGCAACAAATCGATGTTAGCCTGCAACACTGAAAAATATATGGTATCCCCCTCCAGCAATCGGTCATCACCCCGGGGTATGATGATGTCGCTCCCTCTCTTTATGGCGGAGACATGAAACAGGCGGGGATTGTTGGGAATATCGCGCAGAAACATTCCGCAAAGCGAACCGGTGGACTCCATCCTGACTCCGACCACCAACAGCTCACCGCCATGAAACTGCAGCCACTGGCTGACCCAGTTGTGCTCAATGAACCGGTGTGTCTCTATCGCGGCAAGTTTCTCAGGGAAAATTATCTGCTCTATGCCGTTACGGCGCAGCATCTCCTCAGCCCGGGGAGTGGCGAACTCCGGATTGTCCACACGGGCTACGCATCTTCGCGCCCCGCAATCCTTGGCCATCTGACAGGCGATGATATTGACAGTCTCGTCGGGAGTCACGGCCACGAATATGTCGGCCACATCGACACCGCAACGCATCAAGTCACGGAACGACATAGGATTACCCTCGAAGGTCATGAAGTTACTTACCGCCTCAAGCTCCGCGAGATGCTCCTTGTCGCTTCCCATCAGCACTATGTCCTGGTTCTCGACTGACAGCATACGGGCCAGATGGGTACCCGTCTCGCCGTCACCCGCTATTACGATTCTCATTTCCGGATGAGTGTTTATTCATTTTTATGAACGCAAATTTACGAAAATAAGTTTGCCGGCCACATATTCGGGCCGGCAAACTTATCATAAGATATCGTATGGTTACTGTCTGTCGCTTATTCCAGGACAAGCATGGTCCAGTAGTCAAGAGATGGAACTGTCACTCTGACAGAGCGTCCTTGCTGGGTGAACTCAAGCGAGCGGGGCACACAGGCATCCCCGTCAGGAGTGGCGACCCACACCCTCGACACCATCTTGTCGCAATCGATGTCAAGCGAGATGTCGGTCTGACGTTCAGGACGCGGCATATCCGCCTTCAGGTCGCGCCAGCTCAGCGAGTTTGTGGACTTGAAGTTGAGCAGATGGAAGACCATCGCACCCTCCTTTGTCTCCTTGGCGTGAACCACTACCTTGCGCGGCTGGGGTCCGAGGGCATAGTTCCAGATCGAGAGCTGATGACCCGAAAGGGAGGTGATGTTGGGGGTAAGCTCACGGGAAGTGTCGTAGATGTAATTCTCGTAGGCCGTTATGAAATCGTAATAGCGGGTGATGTCCCCTTTCAGCTCATCATCCATGTGGAGGTTGGTGTTGGGGAAATACTCGCGGCCAAGCATATTGCCTCCCGTCCCGAGTTCGAGATGGAATGCCCCGAGGGCGAACATACAGGCATCGGTAAGCAGCACACCGGGGTTATTGAACGGTTTGCCCGGATTCTTGTCAGCGAAGTCATAATTCATATAGCAGGCGAAAATCGTCTTCATGTCATCGTTGCCCGAGGCCTTCTTGTTGTCAAAGATCACCCAATAGAGATCCATGAAGCTCGCTTCATTATCCCACAGCTCGCTGTAGCAGGCATCCACAACTCCAGAGGAGGCAATCTGGTTGGCTCCGTGCTTTGAGACGGAATTCATAATCAGCGACTTGGAGGGATGTCGGTTTTTGAATGCCTGAAGCAGAGAGGGGAAACGGTCGGCCAGCAGATGGCGGTTGCCCCAGTAGTCATAGATGTAGCCGTCGCCACGCTTGCCGACCTGGTCAACCTGGAACCCGTCGAAGTCAAGGTTACGGTACACCTCGTCATTGCGGTCGCAAAGATAATTCTGCCATTCGGTGTTGCCCGGGTCCACGAAAGTGATGTCGCTCTTCCAGGAGTCAGGCAGGTCATGGTAATCCTTCCAGGTATGGTTGGCATCGAAATAGTAATACCATTCCTCCTTGACACCATCCTTGGCCGCGTCAGCCCGCTCCAGCGCCCCGAAACCGAGATTGTAGAAGAGAGATTTCATATTGTAGCCGTGCTGGCTGCTGATGAACTCCTTCACGACATTGAGCGACACCTTATTGTTGGCGATGTCGGTGTACTCAGCGTCTCCGCAATATGGATGATGGTGCTTCCAGTGCCAGTCCTGAAACTGGACGACATTTATGTGTCGCCGGTTGAGGAAGGCGACATCTCCCCCGATATACTGCTCCTTGCCCGGCTCAAACCAGGCGGTGTAGCCATTGCGGGGATAGCGGGTCCAGGTCGAGGAGACATCCACACCGATTGAGCCGAGAATCTCCTCATGGCCATTCTCGTCAATACGGTAGACATCAACCAGGTATCCACGGAAATCGGTGGTCGGGGGAGTCCAGGGCCACCATTCCTGTTTCAACGGTTCCTCTTTCAGCACCACCGTCCCGTGGCGGTAGCGGATAATCGCATTCGGATATTCGGCGAATTTAGCGGCCTGAATCCAGACGGTTTCCCCCGGTCTGTAACAAGCCCTGTCTGTCCAGAGGTCGAACTTGTTGATGTCAGGCTTGCCTGTGGCAATCTGACGGGCCGGATAGTCATGGATGTCAGTTCCGCCTTGGATGTCATAAGCCCAGTTTTCCGACGATGGGAAATCCTTGTGGCCCAACGGCGCGATGCGTGACGGGGTTGATTCCCCGTCGCCATAATCGGCGAAACTTATCTTATCATCCTCTCCGACGGCAGTGATTCCGGTATGGAAGTCACCGACGGGAGACTGTGACATCGCCACAGAGTTGGCCGGAGGGAACTCCCCGGATGTGGCGGATGTGCCTACCCATACACCGCTACGGCCTTGACCGGCGGCAATACCGCAGCAGAGAATCAGGCCCAGGCCTGAGAGGAGCATCTTCTTGTCAATCATCTTACAGAAATCTTGAAAATGTTATTATCAACATTGACGATATAGGTGCCCGGAATCACGGGACACGGTGAACAGTTTCCGACCAGCCGGCCCGAGACATCATACACACCGACTGATGAGAAACTACCGTCGACGACTATCTCCCCGCCGATTGTCTTCACCGTCACATCGCTTTCCACCAAGGCGTCCAGTGATGAAGCGACCTGTTTCTTGGCCTGCAGATAAGGGACATTACCTGAGAAGTCAGCCGTCACCTGATATTCCCCATCATCGGGAACCACATAGCTGTAACCATGTATGGGAGCGAGATTCGAGGTCGCGGATGTAATGTCGGTATCAGCGTTCGGGGAGATGGCCGACAATTCCCATCTTGAAGGGTCGGATGAGAGCTTGTAGCAACGTCCCCTTTTGAGGTTGACCACTGACGAGAATCGGTTTTCGCCCGTGCTTTGAATCTCCACATAATCAGAGGCTGATTCCCCGATATAAAGACGGGTGGGAACCGGCCCGAAATGAACTCTTTTGGCCGACCTGTCCACTGCCGCGAGGTAACGCCCGGGAGTAGAGCGGAAACCGCCCGTCAGGTCAGGCTCTTCTGACATCGAGACATCGACCCCATAGAACCGTCCTCCATTGTCATTTTTGAATGTGAAGCTGTAGAATCCGGCCTTTGGGACTTCATATTTGAAATCCACGAATGTCCCGCCGGAGTCATATTCCGAGGTGTTGAAAACCGTCTGATGACCGCCGGGTGTAAGCATGTCTCCGGCAAACGGGGCATTGTAACAAGGGTACCAGTCAAACGCTCCGTCGGCAAGAATCTTCAACTCTCCTGCGCGGAGCTGGCCGCTCCAGTTTACCCTCCCCTCGTCATCGGCGAAGATAGGGATGATATTCTCAAGTGACCATCCTTTGGCCGCTGTCCCGACAAAAGCGAGAGCAGGACGGCGGAAATTGACCTTCATATTGCGCAGGTCCACAATGATGCGGACATATCCGGGGCGTTGGTTGACAAACTTGTTGTCATCCCCATGCTTGTAATACAAGTCATATTTCACCCCGCTCTCAAACTCAAGACCTTGGGAGGATGTGACAATCGAGCTGCCCCAGTCACCGACAGTGTTGAGAAACTTGAATTCACCTTTGCCGAGCCAACCGTCCCAGAGGAAGCAATCTCCACCGATCGCCACCATCTCTTCGGGCAGATTCTCATTCCATCCCGCAGGGGTGGCTTCCCCGATCAGATATAACCGGAGGTAATTGATCTGGGCCTTGACAGGCATCACACAGATGCCTGCCATAGCCAGAATCAATATCAAAATGCGATTGAAGCTCATCGTTTAACGAATCGTACAGAGTGATTGTTAGCATTGACCACATATACCCCGGCGGCCAACGCGGAGATATCCACGGTGGTGGTGTTGGAAGTGACATTCACCCGCTTCACCATCGCTCCGTTCATGGAGTAGATTGTCAGAGAGCCTATTTCTGCATTGGCGGAAACCCTGAGCATACCATCTGAAGATGCTACTTTCAGGCCGAAATCAGCGGCCTCATCCTGACCGACATTCTCCACTCCGCTGGGAATATCCTCCGGGCTGATACGGATGATGTTCGACTTGGCGCTCTTCCATTTGTCCTCGGTGTTCTGGGTAAGGGCACGCTTGGTCTCCACCATATAACGGTAGCGACCGGCAGGCAATGAAGTCGGATCGAGGATGTCCACATTACCGAATTCGTCGCGTTTGACACCATCGCCGAGATCTTCGTCCGCGACAAGGACCGGAGTACCTTCTACACCGTTCTCATCCACAGGGATACGGTATACCCTGTAGGCCACGACATTGCCATACACGCGCTCGTCAACCGCAGGATCTATGTTAATCAGAGGAATGCAGAAATTATAGTTGACGTGGTTGCCGTTTGTCTTGGCGATCACGATATTGGGGCCACTCTCCTCCTGATAGAAGATGATGACCGAACCGCCCTTGTCTGCCCCCTGGTAGGCGAAGCCGTTTTTGAGATTGAACCAGATTTCAACACGTTTGAAGAAACGGCGCTGAGACTGATTGACACAATCCTTGTTGATGACACCATTATTATCCACAAACGGATTCTCGAATGTGTCAGACGAAGGCAATCCGTAACCGATACCGAAGTTGGCATTGGGAACATCCTCGAAAAGGGTGTAAGCCAGAATCTTGTCAGCCTGGAAATAGGCCGTGCAATCCTCACCGCTACGCCCATGGCTGCCATTGCTGCGGAACCAGCGGGTGTAGGTCGTGCCGTTGTCCTCAAACTCATAGTTGGTGGCCGAACCGCCCCAACCACACCAGACTTTGAAGGTGCCGTCCATCCACATATCCTCCACTACATAACATGCACGGTCTTCAGCCGGAATTACGAGCCTGTCATTAAGGCTGTTGACGGCATATTCATTACGGCCGTAGCTCTCGTCACCCACAGGATCACGGAAATAGGTATGAAGCACCTCGGGACGCTCATCGCCGCCGCTGTCTATTCCGGTACGCTGACCGAACTCGTCGGCATGCTTGATGTCAGGATTGTATACAAACGTAATGTTGTTTGAAGTGTACTCGAATCCATTGCTGTTCTCATCCTTTTCAAAGTTGAAATATGAAGGATGGGCTCCGAGCCAGTCGCGGGTGAAACTTGTATGATAGATATACTCGCCGTTGCCGTCAACATAAGGACGTGCGGCATTGTCATACTGAATCCATGCCTCACACCATTCCGAACCGCCGTAACCCGGCTGATTGCCGAGCGGAGATGTGACACCATTCGCGCCGTTGTAAGATATGTTGTGGTTCTTGATTCCGCTGCCGACCAGTGAGAAGGTTCGTATCTCGGCCAATGCGCGTGCAGAGGTGTTGAGACCCTCGAATCTGATGTTGGAGGGGTGACCGTTTTCATCGAGCGACAACACAATCTTGTTGACACGCGACGGAAGCGACTGGATATGCTGCACATCGTTGTACCCGTCAGGAGTAAGGATATGGATAAGACGAAGTTTCATAGTCTCCCAGCTGCCGTGCTGGACATCGGGAGAGGTCCGCTTGATGTCGTTATAACGTGTACCGGTGTATTTGCCGTCAGTGCAACCGTTCTTCCCGGTCGAGGGAAGGAAAGCCAAAGGCAACTCGCGGGTCACCTCCTGATCATTGTTGCGGGGGTCGATTTTCGACTCTACACCCAGGTCGGTGTGGGAATACCCACGGTAAGTCTGGGTGATATAATCCTCATAATTGTCGACTTCACCGACCATCACATAGCCATTGTAGAGGGCACGGGTAGGAATTGCGTAAGTGCCGTCCTCCTGGGGGATGAACTCCCATTCGGGCTGCAGACGCCATGCACCCATACGCTGGCCGACAAGGAAGTAATGTTTGCGTCCATCCTTGAAGTCGGTCTCTGACAGCGGCATATAGGCTTCGAAAGGCTCGGTCACCGACAGGCGCGGGGTATTGTCAGCCATATCGAGGGTGACGGTGTAGTAACCGGTGGTGGAGATATTCACGGCATCCGACATCCGGTCGCCGATTTTCCCTTTCACGGAGCCTCCGGCAGTCAGGTAAACCCTGCGGCGGATGAAACGATTATCCTCGGCATCCTGCTCTTCAAACTTGAGGGAACCGTCTACGGCGTCACCTTCGAGCGAGGGAGTCTGGTATTTCAGGTTATATGAGGGATTCCAACGGTCGAATGTCACTGAAGCCTCATACCATCCGGTCTTGTCGGCGTGGAGCTCGGCCATCTCATCACCGTCGATGACAGCCTTACCGGATTTTCCGGCTACAAGCCAGTTCCAACCGTCTTTGTTGACGTAGGAGTCGGTATTCCCATCATATTCCAGAGCGCAGATACCGTCGAACCACACACTCTGCAATCCTGAAAGTTCCAAGGCCAACGTACCGTCACCGGCATTGCTGGGATAGACCTTCACCTCCCTGAATCCGGGCGCGTCAACCTTGAAATCAGCACCGGTTGTTATCACGCGCATATAAGCTGTGGAATTGTCGCCGAGAGTGGCCACATCCCAAGTGTCCGAGCCATAATATTTCCCATCGACGAATATCTTGAAGATATTGCCGTTGGCATTGTTGCGGAAGAAGACATGTTTGCCAAGATAATGCCCTTCACCCGTGGATAACAGCGGCACCATCTCCCCCGTATCGTAACCCCAGGAAGCCATTGCGCCCGGACCAGCGATATGCACCGACTTGGCGTGCATATAGAATTTGACCGCCTTGGCCGCAGCGTCGACAAAGACATTGTAAGTACCGGCAACAAGGTCATGCTCTGTATGGTCGGCCTGTTCCGGATCTCCTACCGTCCATCTGTTATCCCCCGTCGGGTCGGTCTTGAACTGATATTTATTATCTTTGAAAAGGAAAAAACGGTTGTCCCAGTTGGCAGCCCGGTTCGGCTCCACATAGAATTTGAAATATCCGGGATTGGCATAGTCAGTACCGGTGAATGTCACCTCTCCCCAGTATTGGTCGGGATACTCCGAGGAGTTCCGAAGCTGGGTCTCACCTGTGATATTCCAGCTTGAATTCTCAATGTCGCCGGTAAGATACATCGTATCCATCCGGTTTATCTTGACCTTGTTTTCATTGAGATTGGCCTCAATCAGATAGACTCCGGGGGTGGTCACCTTGAATTGTTCCCCCTTGCCTGGCATGAGGGTCTTCGTCTCATCATTACCGATAGGCTCTCCGGCATAAGATGCCCCGTAATAGTTGGCTTCAATCCAGTCTCTGTCGGGCTGAAGACGAAATGTGGCTTCCTTCGCATTGTCGAGATAGCATATGGTGACATAGGTGTTTGAACCCGGCGCGGTCTCATCCATCTCGATAGGTTCAGGCGCATTAAGAGACCACCCGGTAGGAGTGCCATCACCTATGATGTAAAGGTGATCCCAGGCCATGGCAGGCATAAAAACCAGTGCCGCCATAGCGGAAATTATGTTTCTACGCAACATGTGTAAGATTGATTTGGTCAGGTTAAAGCATAAAATAGGCTGGAGAGCGTCGGGAAAGACTCTGGGGCTGCTTTCCCGACACACTCACATGTGTTTTCAAGGACTTGGTTGTTATCCTAATACAATGTCCTTAGGGTCAGTGATATGAAAACTTAAAAACGTACCTTTGTCGCAGTGCCGTCAGCTGATACCTTTATCACGAGGCTGCCGGCTGCGGGAGTTGCGACCTTGCGGCCATCGATGGTATAGTAAGCAACCGGGCCGTCAGCATTCAGGTCAGCTTCGACACCGGCAACGCCTGACTGGCTGGAAGCGGAAATCGAGATGGCGTTGGTGGCGAGGTTGGCCTTCACATCATACTTGCCTGCGGTGGCGATGCTCCACTGATGGTCACCGTCAGCATTAAGCACCATCTTGGAAGGATCGGCGGGGTCACAGAAATACCAGAAAGCGTTGTTCCATGTGCCGGAGCCTTTCAGGGCGGTGGCAATCTTGAAAGTACCTTCAAGCATCGGCGCGTTGGTGATGCTGAACTCACAAGGCATCGCGGGATTCTGAGCCAGCGCCATTCCCTGATCGACAGACCAGCCGGACTCGAGAGCCGAGCCGACCATGAAAATCGAAGCCCAGCGAACCTGAGTGTCCTGGTAAGCGGATTTCACGATTGTGGCTTCAAGAGCCTCGGTGTCTACCGTGATAAGATAATTGGCGGATTCGGCGACATGAATCTGGAAGTCATCGCCGCTGTCAGACAACACGAGGGAGACTTTCCCGTCAGCATCGGGGGTGGCATCAGCTGTGGCGGCACGATATTCCATGTTTCCGAAATCGTAGGTGGTCAGGAACTTGAAATTCTTGTCGGCCTCAAGATACATGGTGCCTGAATAGACCTTGGGATCATTGGCAGTGGCAAGTATGGCGGTAGCGTCATCGGTGCTCCATCCGTAAGGTGTGGCGTCACCAAGCACCCAAAGCATGTCGGTACGTCCCTGGGCTGATACGTTTGCTGCGGAAGCCACACAGGCTGCTGCGATAGCGAGTTTGGTAAAGATTTTCATGTCGAAAGTTTTTTAGGTTGGTTATTGTTTTTATGTAAGTTGTTTCCGGTTATGAGGGGGAGAGATTCAAGAAGGGCCAGGAGCGCCCGCCATAGGCTCGCGGCCCGGGGGGGCTCCTGTCCGTCTTGACCTAACTAACTAAATTCAAACTATCTTGAAAAAAATCATCGTTTTCCGCGTTCGCGGAATTTCTGTCATTCTTTGATTCAGGGGGTTGTCAACCATTTTCCGGCTTATTTCATTGCCAGGGAATTGTCGATGGGCTTGATTGATACCGCATATCCTCCGCCGGGAGCTGCCTTGAGCTTGAGGCGGGTTTTGGCGTCAACCTTGCGTGTGGAAATCTTGTAAGCCTTGCGGTTGGTTGCGTAATGGGCATCGGGAGCGTCGGCATAGATGGTGGCCTCATACTTCACGCCCGGCTTCAGGAAGTCGAGACGCAGGTCTGACGAATGTCCTTCCTCTCCGGCGGTGCAGCCCAGATACCATTCCTCGGAATTCTTGTCTTTGCGGGCCACGGTGATGTAGCGGCCAGGCTCGGCCTCAAGATAGCGGCTCTCTGACCAGTCGACAGGAACATCCTTGATGAACTGGAAGGCATCCATATACTGGGCGTAGACCTCGGGGGTGTCGGCGGCCATCTGCAGGGGGCTGTACATGGTCACATAGAGGGCGAGCTGACGTGCGAGGGTGCTGTTGAAGTTGCCCGCGCTGTTGGGATTGACCTTCTTCATGTCAAGCTCGAAGATTCCGGGGGTGTAGTCCATCGGACCTCCCTGCAGACGGGTGAAGGGAAGCACCGTGGTGTGGAACGGCTTGTTGCCGGCGAATGCCTCATATTCCGTTCCACGTGCGCTCTCGTTGCCGATGAGGTTGGGATAGGTGCGGCAGAGCCCGGTAGGACGCACAGCCTCATGGGCGTTTACCATGATTTTATGCTTGGCGGCCTCGGTGACGGCATAGAGGTAGTGGTTGTTGAGCCACTGGCCGTAATGATGTTCTCCACGGGGAATCATGTTGCCGACATATCCGCTCTTAACGGAGTTGTAGCCATACTTCTCCATCAGCTTGTAAGCCTCCTCCATATGGCGCTCATAGTTGCGGATAGAGCCGGAGGTCTCGTGGTGCATCATCAGCTTGACCCCTTTGGATGCGGCGTACTTGTTGAGCATGTCGATGTCGAAGTCGGGATAAGGGGTCACGAAGTCGAAGACATAATCCTTGGAATGGCCGAACCAGTCCTCCCAGCCTACATTCCAGCCCTCGACCAGTACCTGGTCGAAGCCATGCTCGGCGGCGAAGTCGATATACTTCTTCACATTCTCATTGTTGGCCGGATGACGGCCGTGAGGTTTGGTCTGGCTGTAATCGAGCTGATCGAGCTTCACCGAAGGGAGGTCATAAGTGTATGACCACTCCTTGCCGCCGCCAATCATCTCCCACCACACGCCGATGTATTTGACCGGCTTGATCCAGGAGGTGTCTTCATACGCACAAGGCTCATTGAGATTGAGGATGAGGTTGGAAGAGAGCATGTCACGGGCATCGTCGCTGACAATCACGGTGCGCCACGGGGTGTGGGCCGGACACTGGAGATGTCCCTTGTTTCCCTGCGCGTCGGGGGTCAGCCATGACTCGAAGACCATGTTCTTGTCGTCGAGGTTGAGGTGCATGCAAGAATAATCGACCAGGGCCGCCTCGTGGAGGTTGATATACAGACCGTCGTCAGTCTTCATCTGGAGCGATGTCTGCACCCCGGTCGGCGAGAACTGCTTCTGGGAGGCGTTGCCGGAGATACTTCCGGCATGCTTCTCGCGGATTTCGGAAAGACGGCTCTCGGTCCAGTCATATTCCTGGGTGTCATAGTCGCCGGCAATCCACCAGGCGATATGGTCGCCGGTCATCGCAAACTGGGTTTTCTCCTCCTTGATAATGAAATATACCAGGTTGCTCTGCATCGGGAACTCATAGCGGAGGCCCATGCCGTCGTCATATACGCGGAACCGGAGATTCATCAGGCGCCCTGTCGAAGGCTGGCGCATCTCCAGGAGAAGTTCGTTGTAGTTGTTGCGGATTTTGCTGTTCTCACCCCAGACCGGTTCCCAGGTCTCATCGAACGAGGATGTGGAGGTCGAGGCAAGCTCGAATCCATCCATAAGGTCTGCGCCGTCAGCCAGCTGAAGGCCGAGCGTCGAAGGCTTGATGACAGGCTTCCCTTTGTATGACACATTATAGGTGGGGACTCCGGCGACCACATCAGCCTCGACTGTCACGATACCGGAAGGGGAGGAAATTTCAGCTGCCGAGGCTCCCTGAAAGGCGAGGCTCAGGCCGGCCGCGGCAAGAGCCGCAGCCGAGAAGAGTTTGTATTGCATTAAATACTAAGCTTTTACGATAAACAGAGATTTTTTACTTCGACAGACGGACGATTTTACATCCGTGGGGAGCCACAGTGGCGGAAACCGAGCTGCCGGTGCCCTCGTCGGCGTGACGCCAGAGGTCGCGGATTTTCCACTCACCCTGGATACCGAGGTCTGCGAAGTTCACATTGTAGGAAATGGAGTTGTCTCCACGGTTGAAGAGACCAATCACATAGTCGCCGTTGCTCATCTGACCGAACCATATCTGGTTGTTCTGGTCGGTGAGACTTGAGCTGAGGGGATGGCCCACGAAGCGGTCGGCGTTGAGGGCAAGCATCTCGTCGTTGGTATAGAAATGCATGTCGTTGCCGATGGTGCTCTTCTGGTCGGAGACTGTCACGGGGCCACCTGCCATCAGCTGGAGGGAAACCACAGATTCCTTCTCCGCGTCGGTCTCGAAGGTGTTCAGACGGATGAAGTCACCGTCAAGAATCACCTTGTCACGTCCGGCGATATGCGACCAGTATGTGAAACCGTCAAACATGTTCATACAGTTGGGCCAGTTGGAATAGAGCCGTCCCTTGTCGGCGGCAGAGAAATGCCACCAGCCACCACCGGCGGTGTCGGCCACGATGCGGACCATGTTGCCGTAGCGGGCCTCTACCTCCGCGTCATTATACATATGGGGCATTACCAGCGAGGTGAAGATGCCGTATTTCTTGGCAGACTCGGCGATGTAAGCCAAGGCGCGGCCATAGGAAGCGCGTCCATAACCATGACCCACGACACCGATGTTGCGGTCTTTGCCATCCTCATACCATGAGAGGAAGTCCATACGGATATAATCGATTCCGAGTTCGGCGTAATGCTTGAAGAACCCGTCGATATACTCGCGTGCGCCGGGATTCTCGGCAACAACCCAGTTGAACCACATGTTTTCAGCCGAGGGGTTGAGAATCTGGGTGGTCCCGTTGTAATAGAGACCGCCGAAGGTATAGTCAGTGCCCTCGATTTTGGTCTCGGAGGGGCCGTGGATCCAGAGGGGATTGTCATACACACCCACCTTCAGCCCCTTGGCCTTTGCCTTGGCGACAAGGTCTTTGAGCGATGTTGAGCCGTAATGGGTCATATAGCCGGAGGCATCCTTGGCCAGCATCGGGATGAAGCCGTCGGTGCAGACCATATCATAACCATGGGGCTTCAGCTCGGTGGCCACCCAGTCGATAATCTCGTCCCACTGCTCGGGAGTGATATCCATGTCGGAGTTGGCGACACCGGCCTGCTCCTGAGTATAGCAATATTCATAGACGCTCCAATAGAGGGGAGCTTTGTATTGGTGGATGCCCTCGACCACGGGAAGCTCGGGAAGCTCGTAGACGGGCGGACGGCGCATCTCGATCTCGTCACTGCAGGATGCCAGGAGCATCGAGGCGACAACGCCGGCCGATATGATAGTCTTTTTCATTTTTGTCAGAAATTGTATGGTTTAGATTTTTATCAGTCAAGCGGGGTTGCCGCGATTGTCCAGTTCTGGAGGTCGAAAGTCAGGCGGTAACGGCCAGACTCGGTGACCTTCCATTTGTCGTCAGGCCCGGTGGTGTAGATGAAATCGGGGGCCGACACACCGTTGCGGGAAATCTCGCAATTGCCGGATGAGGGGCGGAGGAAGGGGCATGAGAATGTGCCGTCGGGCTGCAGACATGCTTTCATCTCACCGGTGGAGAGATTCCCTTCCCAGGTGAAGAGATATTTGTTGTCGGCCGAACGGGTGAACGCCGTAGCGTCGTCCATGCTCCAGCCGCCGGGGGTGGCGTCGCCAATCATGTAGAGGGTGGCGGATTCCAGGGGTTCTTTCTCATCCCCGCCGGGGCCGGGGACATCTCCCCCACCGATGCGGGTAGCGGAGATAGTCCAGTTCTCGAGATCGAAAGTGATACGATAGCGGCCAGACTCGGTTATCTTCCACTGGTCGTCAGGATTGGTGGTGTAAACGAAGTCGCTTGCCGCAACGCCGTTGCTGTTGATTTCCACACCTGCCGAAGAGGGACGGATGAAGGGACAGGAGAATGTGCCGTCACGCTCGGTGCAGGCCTTCATCGAACCGGTGACCAGTTCACCTTCCCATGTGAAAAGATATTTGTTGGAGGAGGAGACGGTAAACTCGGTAGCGTCATCCATGCTCCAGCCGCCGGGGGTGGCGTCGCCGATCATGAAGAGGGTCGCAGTCTCGATAGGATTCTTCTCGTTGATGATTTCCTCAAGGAAGTCAGCCTTGACAGTCCAGTGTTCGAGGTCGAATGTCAGATGGTAGATACCGCCATCGGCGACAACCCACTTGTTGTCGGGGGAAGCGGAATAAACGAATCCTTCATTCTCGAATCCAGTCTTGGAAAGTTTCTCGCCATTGGAAGCGGGACGGATGAAAGGCACATCCCAGCTGCCGGAAGCGGTGCAGGCCTTGAACTCACCGGAGGTCAGAGGACCGGTATATTCAAAGATGAAGTCAGATTTCTTCTCTGTCGCAACCGGAGCGTCGATGTTCCAGCCGTTGGCGGTAGCGTCACCGACCAGGTAAAGGGCTTCGGCCACAATCGGCTCCACTTCCGGGGCAGGCTGTCCGCCGACATAAGCGGTAGACATGCACCAGTTGCGCAGGTCGAAGGTCAGCTGGTAGACACCCGCCTCGGTCACCTTCCATTTCTCGTCGGGATCACCGGCGTGCATCTGGAAGGGAGCGTTGACGATGGGGGTAGAATTGATTTCAGTGCCGTTGGCTGTCGGGCGGATGAATCCGGCATCCCAGCTGCCGGTGATGAGACAGAGCTTCATCTCGCCGGTGTTGAGCGAGCCTTCCCAGGTGAACACCAGGGGATCCTCCTCGGTGGGGACAAGGGGTGTCGGGGAATCGATACTCCAGCCATTGGGGGTGGCGTCGCCGACCATATAAAGGGTGTTGGTCTTTATCGGAAGGTTCCCCTCGATGATGACCAGGTCTTTCTCTCCGTCACATCCGGCCAGGGTCATTGTCAGAGCGACTCCTGCCAGGGCGGAAAACATATTTTTGAGTTTCATGTAGATTCTAAGTTTTTTGAGGTGACAAAGTCGGTCTGATTATCAATTGCTGTAACCGGGATTCTGCTTCAACGCGGGGTTGGAGTTGAGAATCGGGCGCATGATGGGGAAAATCTCTGTGTAGCTTCCGGCATCGGGAGTCTTGTCCCACCAGGTGCCGGTCGAGAACTTGCCGAAACGGATCAGGTCGATGCGACGGCGGCTCTCGGCGAAGAACTCGCGGCCCCATTCGTCGAGCATCTCCTTCTCGTTGAGGTCAACCTTACCTTCGGGAGCGTAAAGGACATCATTGAGATTCTCGGCGGGATAGTTGCGGCGGCGCACACTGTTGAGGAGACGGGCGGCCTCAGCCTTCTTGCCTGAGCGGAGCTTGCACTCTGCCAGAGAGTAAATCACCTCGGGAAGACGGATCTCGGTGTAGTCGCTCTCCATCTGATGAGCGTCATCATCGCTGTAGAAGGGATACTTGGCGAAGTGCCATCCCGAGTTGTGGTCACCGTTCATAAGGTTGGAGTTCTTGTTGGCGGGCCACTTGTCGGGAGCCATGGCCTGGAAGTTGCCGACAGCATCGCGGATATAGAGGTCATAGGGCTGTTCCGGGGCACGGACACGCTTCTTGGTGCCGTCCTCGTCGATATATTCGAGATAACCGAAGAGGAACATACCTTCGCGCTTGCTGTCGCCAAGGTTGCGGTAAAGCTTCATACGCTCGTCACCCTCATACTTGCGGAAATTCTGGACAGGCATTCCAAGCTCATAGGTGTAGAGGTCGCCGTTGAGGTCGTAGCTGGGGGAAGCTGCATACTTGGTGTTATGGTCGCCGGCCTTTGCCTTGCGGTCGTTGAAATAATAACGGGCACGGGCAGGAACTGTCCACCAGTAGGTGTCGCCCTGATAGAGCCAGTAGGAATAACCCTGAGAGCTGGGGAATCCGAAGATTACCTCGTCGCAGTTGTCGTTGTCCCAGTCGAAGGCGGCATCCCAACGGTCGGCCACCTCATACGCGCCATACACACCGTCGAGTATTTCCTGTGCGATTTTCTCGCAGTCGGAATAACGCTCCTCACCGATATAAACTTTGGCGTTGAGGTAAAGGCGCACAAGCATGGCGGCAGCCCCGGCCTGGGTCCACTGTCCCTGGAGATTGGCGTTCGAACCGAGGCTCTCTTTCTTTGTCAGGAGCTTCAGACAGTCTTTCAACTCGCTTTCGATGAAGTCAAAAACCACTTTAGGCTCAACCTGACCCTCGGAATTGAGGGAGACATCGTTGAAGCTGACAGCCAGGGGAATGTTGCGGAAAGCGTCGAGCAGACGGATGTAGAACCATGCGCGGAGGGCGCGACACTGGGCGTTGATGTTGTCAAACTCAGGCTGGGTGAAGCCGAATTTGGAGGGATCGAGTGTGGCCAGGTCCTCGATGACGTAGTTACACTGCATGATACCCTGGAAACAACCGTTCCACTCGGTCTGCGCATCACCCCCATCCTCGACATTCCACTGATGGTAGTGGAGGCGGCGCCACTTGCCACCGTCGTCCCACCATCCGTCGCGTGTCGGGGTGATGAGCTGGTCTGCGGTAAGCTCATTGAGGACATGGCGGCTGCAGATGCTCCAGTAGGCATGCTCGAACGGACGGAACGCGGCGCGTATCACGTCGTTCTTGGTGTTGTAATAGTTTTGCGTTCCCACCTGGTCGTAGAGGGTCTCGTCCAGGTTGGTGCAACCGGTCAGGGCGATGATGCCCAGGGCTGCCGACGCTATATGTTTGAGAAACTTCATTTTTATTTCGGATGTTTTTACAGGTGATTAGAAATCCAGCTGGACGCCGAGTATGAACTGGCGGGTGGAGGGATAATAGGTGCGGGAACCCTGGCCGCCGGGGGTAAGGCCGTTGACCTGGTATGTGGAGGGATCCACGCCGCTGAACTTGGTGATGGTGAAGACATTCTTGACAGTCCCGTAAACCCTCACGCGGTCGAGGAAGCGGAGCTTGGGGGTCGGGAGGGTGTAACCCAGTGTCAGCATATCGAGCTTGAAGTAGTCACCACGCTCCAGGAAGTAATCGCTCACGACGGGGTTGGCATCGGGAGAGATGTCGAAGTTCTTGCCGTAAGCCTTGCGGAGGACATTGCCCGAGAAATTGCGGGTTCCGTAATAGAAGTCGTGGATGTTGAAGATGTCGAAACCGAAGGCCCCACGGAAGAAGAGGGCGAGGTCGAAGTTGCGGTAACGGAAGTTGTGGCTTGTAGACATTGTGAACTTGGGCATACCGTTGCCGACGATGCGGCGGTCTTCATCTGTAGCCTGGGAGGCGCGGATGATGTCATTGTCCTTGTCGTAGACGAGCCATTCACCTTCGGGGGTGATACCGGCATATTTCCACATATAGAAATTTCCGAGCGACTGACCTTTCTCGATACGCTGGAGGTTGTAGAAGGGATAGGGATCCTCGGTGCCGCAGACATTATAGAAGTCCTGACCGATATATTCAGAGTTGCTGAAATCGACGAACTTGTTGCTCATCGCGGTGCCGATTACGTTGAAGCTGTATGAGAAGTCCTTGGTGTTGACGGCGTTGAAAGTGATGTCAAACTCGAAACCGGTGTTCTTCATCGTTCCCACGTTCACGAAGGTCTCGTCGAAGAGATAGGGGGGCACGGAAACCTTGTAGTTACCCAGCAGGTCCTGCTGACGGCGGTTGAAGTAGTTGAGCGAACCGTAGAGGCGGTTGTTGAACAGCGAGAAGTCAAGACCGATGTTCCAGTTCTTTCCCTTCTCCCAGCGGAGGTCGGGGTTGACATTCTTGCCCGGGCCCCATACCTGGAAGTATTTTCCATTGTAATAATAGTAGCCGAAGCCGCCCATTGTGTTGATCGAGAGGTAGCTGCCGAAGTCCTGGTTACCGGTCACACCGTAGTCGGCGCGGATTTTCAGGTCGTCAATCCAGCGGAGACCGCTCATAAATTTCTCCTGCGAGATACGCCATCCGGCGGAAACGGCGGGGAAGTTACCCCATTTGTGGTTGGCGCCGAACTTCGAGGAACCCTCGTGGCGGAGAGAAGCGGTGAAGAGATATTTGCCGTCGAAGTCATAGCTTACACGGCCGAAGAAAGAGATGAGCTTGGAGTCGTTGCGGTAGCTGCCCATCAATACCTCACCCTCCTCCTTGGCGAGCTCGCCGGAGCCGAGGTTGTCAGAGCCGAGACCGTCGTTGGGGAAATCCTTGTTCTCGGCGTTGAAGCCTGAGTACTGGGAATACTGGTAGGAGTAACCCACCATCGCCTTGATGTTGTGCTTGTCGATATGGGTGTTGTAGTTTGTGAGCCATTCAACCACATACTGGCGTTCCTTGGAATAGGAACGGCTGGCCTCACCGTCGTAACCGCTGTTTACAGCCTGGGTAGAGGTCGAGGGACGGAACCAGGAGTTGTTGTTGCTGTACTGGTGGTCGGCGAACATCACCTGGGTGGTCAGATGGTGGATGCTCTGGCCATCTTTTGCCAGGAGGGGCAGGAGGTTGAGCTTGAGAGTACCGTCCCAGTCAAGGAGCTTGGTGTCGGCGTGGTCTTTCTCAAGCTTCATCAGCTCGACGGGGTTGCTACCCACTACCTGTCCCTGGAAGTTGTAGTACATATTGGGATTCTCAGGATCCATGATAGGTGTGGTCGGGTTGGCCTCGATGGCGTTGCGGAACACACCCCAGTCGGCGTTGTCGCGGTAGATGATACGGGGAGCGACATTGATGTTGATTGTGAAGAGACCACCCTTTGTGGTGTGCATCACAGAGGCGCGTGCGCCATATTCCTCACGGCTCGAACGGAGGTCGATACCGTTGGCCTTACGGTAGTCGGCGCTGACACGGTAGTTGCTGCGCTCGTTACCGCCGCTGACGGTCAGGGTATGCTGCTGGGTGAAACCTGTTCGGGTTACAGCGTCAAGCCAGTCATCGTTGCCGCCGAGGTCGACACCACGGTCACCCCATCCGAGACGCACTTCGCGGTAATCCTGGGCGTTCATCATATTGAGTTCCTTCTTGACGACATCCCAGGCAAGTGTGCCGGAATAGGTGGTGTGGGTGTTGCCATCCTTGCTACCTTTCTTGGTGGTCACGAGGATGACACCATTAGAACCGCGTGTACCATATATAGCGGATGCGGCGCCATCCTTGAGGATGTCGAACGACGCGATGTCATTGGGGTTGATATTGGTGAGATTGCCACCCGGCACACCGTCAATCACGATCAGCGGGCCAAGGCCTGCCTCGCGGGAGGAGACACCACGAATCTGGATGCTGGCCTGGTTGTTGGGGTCACCGGCACCGGTGTTTGTGATGGAGACACCGGGGACTTTTCCCTGAATCATCATCGAGGGGTCGAGCGAACTTACCGAAAGGAAGTCCTTCTCGCTGACATGGGAGATGGCCGAGGTCAGCTCCTTCTTGTCCATTGTTCCGTAACCTATGACTACGACCTCGTCGAGGACTGCGGAGTTTTCTTTAAGTACGACTTTGATGTCTGTCCGGCCGTTGACAGCGACATCCTGGGTTTCATATCCGATATAAGAGATTCGGAGTTTGCCTTTGGCATCAGCACTGACGGCGAAATTACCGTCGATGTCGGTGGATGTACCGGTCTTGGTGCCTTCCACTATTACGCTTGCACCGATGACAGGTTCACCGGATGGGTCGGTAACCGTGCCTTTCACATTCAGCTGCTGGGCGGCGGCATATTGCAGCCCCACAAACATCAGCAAAAGGGACACCAGTTTCCTGGCAACTGTTTTTTCATTGATAAGATTTTTTGGTTAGAAAATTCTGTTAGGCAAGTAGTCTTTTCTGCAAAGTTAGATATAGAAAACATCTTTGTCAATGTCCTATACTGAAAAAGTAGTGGATTGGAGACCACTTAACACTGGAATACAATAGATTAGGCATTTCAGGAGGGGTAAATTATATAGTTGGTTTTGAACGAAAATTGGTAGTTTTGGCTTCAGGATTGACGATAAACTGATGTCAGTCTACCCGGGAAGCCCTATGAGTGAGGGCAGTGAAAAGCCGTCGGCGAAGTCTGCGCCGGATAAAATAGACAACTCTTTGGGGATGTGTTTTCAAAGTTCGGAACGGCCTATGAGCAATACCTGCTCCTCAAGTTTGGAACGGTCGCCGGCAGCCTTGTTTCTCACTCGTGTGCGATAATTATAGATTGTGGTAATCGAATATCTCAGGAATTTGGCTATACGGTCACTGTCGGTGATACCGAGTCTTATCAGAGCGAAAATGCGTAGTTCGGTTGTCAGAGAGCCTGGCTTCTTTGGGACAATCGCCTCTTCCGGCACGAGCAGTTTGTTGAAATCCTCCACGAAGGTCGGGAAGAGTTTGAGGAAGGTAGTGTCGAAATGTCCGTAAAACAGTTTCAGCTCATCGTCGATAGCCGCCGAAGATTTCACCATCTTCTTCAGTTCCTCGGTCTTGCCGGTGGAAGCCATCTTGGCGATTGACTTCCGGTAAGAGTCGAGACGCTCGATATATTCAAGACACTGGTCCATATACCGGCCAATGTAAGTCTCCTTGACGCGGGAGTTCTCAGCGATTGAGCGGTTAGCCTCACACAGCTCACGGTTCGATTCGGTAAGGCGCGAGTTGAGGGTGTTGAGCCTTATGTTGTTCTCCTCGATGGTCTTCCGGGCGGCGGCAATCTTGCTCATCTGCTTCTTGATGAAGAACAAAGCCCCAAGCAGCGAAAGGGAGATGACGGTAATGATTGCCAACGCCCACTGCAACGACTTTTTCTGCCTCTTCATCGCATCGATGTAGATGCCGTTGATCATCGGGTAAGTCTCGTTAAGCTCAATGATTCGGTGACGGGCGTTGCTTTTCGAGGCATCCTCCACACAGACATTGAGGAAACGGTAAGCCCGGTCAAGATCCCCCTCTTTGTAGAGCAACAGGGCAAGGGAGCGGAGGGAGATGTACTCCCTGACGGCGCTTTTCATATCGGAAATCGCGGAGAGCAGCAATTGCTCCTTCTGTCCGTCGATATTGCCCTGGAGGGCATACGACTCCGACAATGTCCAGGCACATATCGCCTTGTCATGCTCAGTCAGCTCATGGGTGTCCATAAACTCAGCCATGACAGCCAGAGCTTCTCCGGGACGGCCATGGGCATTGAGCTGGTCGGCACGGGATATAGTGAAAGGAAGCGAACCGGGCTCATTCACCCTCATCAGCGAATCACGGTATGCATCGGTAAGCTCCTCATAACGCTTCCTCTCCGGTTCGAAGGCGGAATAATCAGCCAACCGCCCATAAAGTGTACGCATTATGTGGAAGTAGAAAGGATGAAGATATCCCGGAAGATCGTCTGTCTTGATATCCTCCATCAACTCTATCACCTCGGGGTACATACCGATGGCACTCAGGGCCGCCGCACGGTTCATACGGGCATTGTAGATGCGTGCCGGATCCCCAATCTTGTTTGCCACAGCCTCGCGTTCGAGACTGTACATCAGAGCCGAGTCGGTGTTGTAGGGATTGTATTCGTCTATAAGAGTGCCTAATATATCGAACCTGTCCCTGTCATCCCTGGCGGAAGCCAGGGATGATTTCAACGTTGAAATCCTGGTTTCCTTTATTTCGAAATAACGCGAACGGTTGGTGATTACGGTATCGAGCTCGTTAATCAACGAGTCAATCCGTGTTGCCCTCCTCCCTTCAGCTTCAAATGAAAGGAGAAGAAAAATCGACATTATGGTGGTGGCAATCCATCTCATCACCCATAAAACGCAAACCCACCTAATTTATTGCATATCTGCCATAAAAATGCCCCCCGCGACAAAACCAGACTTGATTGTACCAGACTTGATTGTATATGTCAGTTTTGTAAATTGATGCCGTTTCGCACCATGTCGGGTACTCGCAGGACTGACAGGATTGAGTCGGATGGAATGAAATCAGAAATTGTAGCCGACGGAGATGTTAAAGAGGTTGCGGCGGATGTTGCGGCGCAGGTCGACTTTGTAGGGGCCGGCTTCGATGATTGACGCGCTCTTCATACGGGTGACACCAACCGAACCGCCGATGCTGACGAAATAACGCTGATAGGTCAGGCCTATACCGAAGTTCCATTGCATGTCGAAGTGCTTGAAACCTCCTGTGCCGAAAGCGTCTACTGAGGTCGACTTCACTGTCTCGTTGCCGGGGGTGATGACTTCGTTCTGGTGGTAGCGTGCCACAAGGCCGAGGTTGAATTGCGGGCCGGTGAAGACGCTTACAGACAGGTCGTCGGCGAAGTCGAAGTGATAGCCGAGGTTCATCGGGATACGGAATCCGAAGTTGCGCAGGCTACCGTCCACCTGATACAGTTTGTAATATTCATTCTCGTTACCCTCCGAATCGGTGACTATATAAGGGTAATTTTCGAGATGGACTGTTCCGAAGGTATTGTAGAAGAGATACAGTCCAGGCTCGAAGTAGAAGTTGGCAACGACGGGTATGTTATATATCGCGCCGGCGCTGAATCCGGCCTTGTTGCTGAACATCGCCCCCCCGTTGGCGGCGGATGAGATGTCAAGTCCGGCCCTCACACCGAAGTATGTGCGGTTTTCCGGATTGTCGAACATATAGCTTTGCGCACCGGCGACCCCTGATGAGGCCGCTGCGAGAATGATTGTCGCGAGTGCTTTGGTTATTGTTTTCATATATCTGAAAGTTTCGATACTCATTAATTAATAGTCATATTCCAGTTCAAGGTCGTCGAGACACATCACCGCACCGTCGCCACCGGTGAAGTAGTCGCCATATTTGCTTGACGAAGCGACCACGAGGATGTATTTCGGCTGTCGGTTGGTGGCGGTGTATTCGAGGTTGACCTCGAAGGGTATGTACTGGGGTATGTTGTCGCCACACTGCATCTTGCCGTAGGCCACCACATAGGAAGCAGACGGGTTGAAGAGGTTCTGGTCCTTGGGGTTGGTGCGGCACTCAAAGGGTTGGGGAGAGTCGATGAGCGCACACCAGACGATGCAGGTGTCGGGTTGTCCGAGCAGGTTCTGGTATTCCGTGCTGGCCTTGTTGATGGGGGCTGTCTTATAGTTGAAATAGCCACGCAGGCGGGTGGGACGCTCGGTGAACTCGCGTCCGAACTGCAGCACACCGTTGGTGCCGTCAGTGCGGAGGTATGACCCGACAAAGACACTTCCGGCGGCAATCTTGCCGATGATTCCGACTCCGACGAACTTTGTCTGGAGCATAGCGGCCTGCCCGGTTCCCGACGAGGTGTCGGAGGTGGGTATCACATTGCTTGAGCCGAGGGTGGATGCCCCCTTGTTGCCAGTGTCCCAGTATGGTGTCTCACCCTCTCCCCACGGCTGCCATACGGCACCGTTTTTAGACCATTGTGAGAGTGACGAGTTAGGAAGCTGGACGATTGAACCGGTGGTGAATCTCACCACATCGCCATATTCCGCGCCGCCATATGTGCGAGCCTCGTATTCCGTGTCAGGGTTGAGGTTGACCAGACGGGCGTAGAAGGTTGAACCGGTGTTGGTTATCCATGACAATGGCGCTTTTGTCCATTCCTGTGTGCCGTAGAGACGATATTCCACACCGTTCTCCACACCATCGAGTCCGGCTCCGTAGACCCATGCCACATTAGTCCACGCGTCGGCGCGGATTGTCTGCACATTGGATGTCACCTCCTCGCCGATGATGGTCCATACGCTCTCCTCACCGTAGGCGTTGACCGTCACATCCACCGGGCGCGTGAGGTCGATGGTCTCTCCTTCGAGCGCGGGGGTGGTCAGGGAGTTGACGGGACCGAGCTTCATGGTCAGCACCTTAACTTTGCTGAGTCCGCCTCCGTTGGATGACACGTTGACCTTCACACGTCGACCGCCGACATCGATGATTGTCGCCCCGACCTGATTCTCCACTGTGAAATACCGCTCGATGTTCTGTACCCCCTTGATTACCCAGTCATAGTCCTGATATAGAGACAGGGTACATATGTAATAGTCAGACAGATTCAGGGGCTGGTCAAGATTACCGCCTGTGAGCGACGCCCCCTCTGTTATGGTGTAAGAGGTGATATGGGCTTTCTTTATGTTGACCTCCTCGCCGAAAGTGAGGGTTACCATACGGTTGGCAACATCTATTTCCGCCGGTTTTTCCAGCCCTTCGGCCTCCATGGTCAGAAAGTCGGGCTGTATGCGGGGATAGGGGATGTCGTTTTTGAGGCATCCTTGTAACATCAGGACAGCTGCCGACAGCACCGCCGTCAGGAGGCGTGTCGTCCGGGAGGTCTTTATGACTGGCATTGTTTCCATTCTCAGACTCATATATCAGATAAAGACGGCCATGCCGAAGTTGATGTTGAAAATATTGAATTTGAAATTGGCTCCCGAGGTGAAGCGGGTCCCCTCCTCGACCCCGTTGGTCTGCTGCTTCTCGTGGTGGACCTTTATGCCGAAGACTCCGAAGCTGACGTTGAAGCTCACATAGTCCATAATGAAGACACACAGGCCGGGCGAGAAGTTCAGGGCCGCGCTCATTGAGTTGGTGCGGGTGTCGCGCAATTCCCCTCCGTAATAGCGTTTGAACCTTGCCGAGCCGGAGCCGAAAGAGAGGTCGACATCATTGAACACTCCGAAACGCCTGTCGCGTCCCAGGCCGACATAGTTGCGGTATGACACCGAAGTCGAGTAACTCTGCTCGTAATAGCTCACATCCTTGAGCGAGAAATTCATATCGTCGCTGAAATCCACCGCCAGACCGGGCAGGTCGAGGTTGCGGCGCACATAGACGAATTTCATTCCTATCGACTGGTTGTTGCGGAAGAAGTATGTGATCGAAGGCTGGAGGGAGTAGGCCTTGATGTTCAGGTCGAGGTCTTTGATTACCGACAGCAGCTGGACATCGTCGGTCGAGAACTCCCCGTATGAGGCCATCAGTCCGAACGACCATTGTCCTTTGGGGATGAACAGATAGTTATAGAGTCCGCGATTGTAGCGCCCATAGTTTTTCTGCGGGAGGATTATCGACACCGTGTCTCCCCCGACCAGCACTGTCTCGTCGGGAATGTCGTCAGTGACGACCGTCGAGTCGATGGGGATTTTCTCCCCCTCTGTCAGTTTGCCCAGCAAGGGAATCGCATCGGAGAAGACGCGTTCGGCACCCCACGCTTCGGTTACCAGTGACAGCACCGCGACAACCAGGCCAATTATCATCAGAAGCAATTTTCTTATCATGACTGTCTCGGTTTTTTACAGATAGAACGCGACCCCGAAGGTAATCGAGAATAGGTTGATTTTGAAGTTGGCTTGTTTCGACTCGCGTGAGGCAAGGTAGACCTGGTCGGTCTTGGAGGTGGTGTGGGAGTAATTGAAACCTAACACGCCTACATTCACCTCTATCGCCGAATAGTTGTTGAGGAACATCACCATTCCGGGAGCGAGGCCGATGTTCATGTTCCAGCTCTTGTCGAATGTGCCCGTCAGGTCATTCCCGCGACCGTTTATTATCTTCGACTCGCCGCCTCCAAACTGGAGCTGCACTTCGTTGAAGAAACCGAAACGATGGCTGCGCCCCAGACTTATGTAGTTGCGGAAACAGGCCATCGCCGAGTAGTTGTGGGAAATCTGGTAGAGGTTGTCGACGGAGTAATCGGTCTCGGAGTCTATTACCATCCTTGCTTGGTCGAGACGGGTGCGCGTGCGGGTATATGACATCTTTCCGCCGGCGCAAAGGTTGTCTTTGAAGCAATACATCAGCATCGGGCTTACCTTGAATGTATAGGCGTCGCCCGACATGTCCTCGACTATGAAGAACTGGTAGTTGTCCTGGTTAGACTGCGAGAAGCTCACGCTGACACCGGTTATCCATTGCCCCTTGGGGATGAAGGATATCTGTTCCAGCCCGCGCTTGAACTCGACCTGGGCGCTTGCGCCGCTTCCTGCCGAGATGACAGCCAACACGAGAATGGCCAATATCTTTTTTACGATAGTATTCATCAAATGCACTTTGAAACGTGACCTGTCAGTTACAGGAGGCTTTTTCGATTTTCAATCAGAATTGTGATAAGATGTTAAAAACCAATAATTTGCCTATGTCAGAACGTAGTCGTCCCGACTACCACACGCAAAATTTTTGTAAAGTTAAGGTTTTTTGACGTAAGGAAAAAACAATCGAGTGTTAAAGTTTTTAACAGTGGCGTGTCGCCCAACTCCCCGTTATTTATGACAGGATTGAAAAAGATTTTGTTAATTTTGCCCCGTAATTGCGGTTTTTGCCGTGACCATTAGCTAATTTCCAATGTTATATTAAGGTATGAAAAAGATTGTATTTGCTATTCTGGCCATGTTTTTGATAGCGGCTCCCTCCATAAAGGCCGAGCCTGACATCCGTGATCTCCTCGGTGGTCTCGCCGGAGGTTCATCTTCAGACGGTTCACAGTCCGGGAGCGGTCTGGGGGATGCCCTCGGTGGCCTGATTTCCGGGCTGCTTGGCGGAGGACAGCTGTCAGAAGAAGACCTCGCCGGAGTGTATGCCTACAAGGAACCGGCCATCACATTCAAGAGCGACAACTTCCTGCAGAAAGCCGGCGGTGTCGCCATGGCTGCAACGATTGTCAACAAACTCGCCCCCTACTACGAGAAGGCAGGCATGCAGAATCTCGTCGTCACCCTCACCCCGGAGAAGACATTCGAGTTCTCGCTGGGGAAAATCAAGCTGAACGGCACATTCCAGCGCGATTCGACCCAGACATCGGCCAATTCCTTCATCTTCACCTTCAAGGCCCTCGGCAAGATGAGTTTCGGCAAGATTGCCGCCGATGTGCAGAAATCCGGCAACGGATTGATAATGACTTTCGATGCCTCGAAGCTGCTGACCCTGATGAACACTGTGGCCAAGCTTACCGGCAAACAGACCCTTCAGGCCGCCGCGACTTTCCTGAACAGCTACGACGGTCTGAACTGCGGTTTCTCCCTCACCAAAACCGGGTCGGTAGGAACTGCCGGCAACACATCTGCACAACAGCAGGAGACACCCGACTCCACCAGTCAGGCCGGAGGGCTGGAATCGTTGCTCGACATGCTGAAAAAACGGTAAACTGACATGCCGGGCGGATTGACAGGCATAAGACGACGGTTGGTGGTGGCGTGGCACGCTTACCTCCGGTTCACCGCGCGTTTTGTGCCTGCGATTCGTATCGGCAGCAACATTCTCGGGGTCGCCACTTTCGCCGGGTCGATTGTCTGCCTGACGGCATTGACGGTCTATTTCGGTTTTGACCATTCCGCCTCAGATTACCGCCACATAGCGAGAGTGTTGCGGGGATGCCAGATACTCTTCATCGTCAATGTCCTCTACGGCCTATTGCTCGCCTTCCGGCGCACAGTCCGCGAGACGAGAAGAATAAAGTGGATAGTGGACCTGGCGGTGCTGGCCACTTTGCTGCCGCTGGTCTATCCCCGGCCCGAGCATCCCTGGATAGGGATATTGGACCAGATTCTATATTCCAACAAATTCCTCTTCCCGATACTCGGGGCATATTCCGTCATCGACCTCTCCTTCGGCATCATAAAGATGCTGGGACGGCGTACCAATCCCTCCCTTATCCTGTCGGCCAGCTTCCTTTTGCTGATACTTGTCGGCTCATTGCTGCTGATGATGCCCCGATGTACCCACGGAGGCATCGACTATGTGGACGCGCTTTTCGTCTCGACCTCGGCGGTATGCATCACCGGCCTGACTTCGGTAGATGTCTCGGCGACATTCACCCCTGTCGGATTGCTTGTCCTTGCGCTTTTGATTCAGACGGGAGGGCTGGGGGTGATGACCTTCACGAGTTTCTTTGCGCTCTTCTTCAGCGGCAACACCTCGATTTACAGTCAGCTGATGGTGCGCGACATGATTTACTCCAAGACCATGAGCGCGTTGTTGCCCACGTTGCTATATATCTTTGTCTTCACCATCACGATAGAACTTGTCGGGGCGGCCGCGATTTTCCTTTGTGTACACGACACCCTCGGAATGTCGGTCGAGGATGAGCTGATTTTCTCCGGGTTCCACTCGCTGTCGGCATTCTGCAATGCTGGGTTTTCCAACATAGAGGGAGGGCTTTCCAATCCGTTGCTCCTGAAGTCAAACCAATGGATATATGTCACGGTGACACTTCTGGTTACCGCCGGAGGCATCGGATTCCCGATACTGGTGAATTTCCGTCAGGCCGCTGTCTGCCGTATGAAGCGGGCTTGGGCATGGCTGCGGCGACGCAGGCCGCCCCGTATGCCTGTCCATCTTTATGACCTCAATACCAAAATCGTGCTGGTCACCTCTATGGTCCTGACCTTGGTCTCCACATTGCTGTTTTTCCTGTTTGAATATGACAACACCATGGATGGGATGCCTGTGTGGCATAAGGTGGTGCAGTCGTGGTTCAACTCCTCGGTGCCCCGTTCCTCGGGTTTCTCATCTGTCAATCCGGCCTCATTCCTGAATGTCACCATACTGATGTTCCTGTTCCTGATGTGGATAGGTGGAGCGTCCCAGTCGACAGCTGGCGGCATAAAGGTCAACACATTCGCCACGATGATATTGAACCTGAAAGCCATCATACTCGGGCGGGAGGTGGTGACAGCTTATGACCGCAGTATCTCCATACCTTCGCTCAGGCGCGCCCACGCTGTGATTGGGCTATCCATACTCTCCCTGACATTTTACGGCATAGTGCTGGTGGGGCTTGAGCCTGAGCTATCCCCGAAGGCGCTGGTATATGAGGCGGTATCGGCTCTGTTCACCGTAGGGTCGTCGCTCGGAGTGACCTCCGCGCTCTCCATCCCCTCCAAAATTCTGCTCTGCACGGCGATGTTCCTGGGACGCGTCGGCATCATATCGCTGCTCGTAGGGGTGGTCGGAGTCCATAACGACCCGCCTTTCCGTCTACCCTCAGACAACATCATAATAAACTGACAACAATAAATATAGCAATAACAGACCTGCAACAATGCGTTACCTTATAATCGGACTCGGCATATACGGCTCGAATCTCGCCCGTGACCTGACCGACATGGGCCATGAGGTGATTGGCGCGGACATCCGTAGCGCCAATGTCGAGGCAGTGAAAGACTACATATCGACCGCCTATATCCTCGACTCCACCGACGAGCCGTCGCTGGCCGCGCTGCCGTTGAAAAATGTCGACCTCGTGATAGTAGCCATCGGTGAGAATTTCGGGGCGAGTGTCAAGACCGTGGCATTGCTGCGGAAGCTTGGCATCAGAAAAATCTACGCCCGCGCCATCGACGAGCTTCACCAGTCTATTCTCGAAGGGCTGAAGGTGGAACGCATCCTGACCCCCGAGCAGCGGGCTGCCCATGACCTGGTGAATGAGATGGAACTGTCGTCACAGGTGGCGTCACTCCGCATCGGCCACGACACATTCGCCGTGAGGTTCGTCGCCCCGGGGATTTTCCACCACATGCGTTACGCCGACATCGATGCAGACACCTTGCGCGGACTGCGTTTCATCACCGCGGCGCGCCCATCCTCCAAAAACAATATCCTCGGCATATCCCACACTGTGATGGACACATTGCCCGTCGGGGTGTTGGCCGATGCTGTTCATTCCGGCGAACCGGAGGAGGGGGATTTGCGTGTCGAGCCGGGTGACATTTTCCTGTGTGTGGGACCGGTATCTGCCTACAAGGCTCTTTTCCGTTCATTTGGCTGATTTTAAAATGGTGCGGAAAAAGCCACAGTCGCGCAGGTTTGTTAAAAAATGCGTATTATGCTGAGCGTCTGTGAAAAAATAGCTATCTTTGCCGACAATAATGATATAAAAGGGGGAAGCCGGGGCTGTGACCGCGGCTGCCCCTCTTTTGCGTTGAGCATTGCACTAATGGCTTAACGCATTGATTATGACGCTGAAATCTTACGATAATAAATCAATTTAAAATAGAGATTCATGAGTTTAAACATCATTGTTCTTGCCAAGCAGGTGCCTGACACCCGCAACGTGGGAAAAGATGCCATGAAAGAAGACGGCACCATCAACCGCGCAGCGTTGCCCGCCATCTTCAACCCCGAGGACCTCAACGCCCTTGAGCAGGCTCTCCGCCTGAAGGACGCGAACCCCGGTTCGACCATCACAATGCTCACAATGGGTCTGCCCCGCGCGGCCGAGGTTGTGCGTGAAGGCATCTTCCGTGGCGCCGACAACGGCATCGTCCTCACCGACCGTCTGCTCGGTGGCGCCGACACCCTGGCCACCTCCTATTCCCTGGCCCAGGCTGTAAAGAAAATCGGAAACTACGACATCGTGCTTTGCGGCCGTCAGGCTATCGACGGCGACACCGCCCAGGTTGGCCCCCAGATTGCCGAGAAGCTCGGAATCCCCCAGATTACCTACGCCGAGGAAATTCTTGACCTCAAGGATGGCAAGGTGACTGTCAAGCGCCGTCTGGAATCAGGCGTGGAGACCGTGAAGGCTCCTCTTCCCTGCGTGGTGACCGTCAACGGTTCGGCAGCCGAATGCCGTCCCCGCAACGCCAAGCGCGTGATGCAATTCAAATATGCCGCTTCCCCCTCGGAAAAGGCCAAGCTCGACGACACCCGCAAGGCTGTCCTTGAGAAACGTCCCTCGCTGGATGTGATCCAGGAGTGGGGCGCAGCTTTCGTCGAGGCTGATCCCGAGCAGATCGGTATGGCCGGTTCCCCCACAAAGGTAAAAGCCATCGAGAATGTTGTATTCACAGCAAAGCAGAGCCTGTCGCTGGAGAACAACGACGAGCAGATCGAACAGCTCGTAAAGGAACTCATCGCCAACCACACCATCGGCTAATCCCTTAAAAACGAACATCCAACAATGCAAAAAGATAAGAACAACCTCATCGTCTATTGCGAATATGAGGACGGAAAGGTGGCCGATGTCAGCCTGGAACTCCTGACCAAGGGTCGCCAGCTCGCCACCGAACTCGGTGTCAAGCTTGAGGCCATCGTCATCGGCGACAAGCTCTCCGGTGTCGAGAAGCAGCTCTTCCCCTACGGTGTCGACGTGGTTTACAAGGTAGAGGACAAGCGTCTCTATCCTTACACCTCCAACCCCCACGCCGCTGTGCTGATTAACCTCTTCAAGGAAATCGAGCCGCAGATCTGCCTGATGGGTGCCACATGCATCGGCCGTGACCTCGGCCCCCGCGTCAGCTCCTGCCTCCACAGCGGTCTGACCGCCGACTGCACCTCGCTGGTAATCGGTGACCACAAAGACCCCAAGACCGGCAAGGAATACCAGAACCTCCTCTATCAGATTCGTCCCGCATTCGGCGGCAACATCGTCGCCACCATCGTCAACCCCGACTGCCGTCCCCAGATGGCCACCGTCCGTGAGGGTGTGATGAAGAAAGAGGTCTTCAACCCCGACCACAAGGGTGAAGTCGTGAAACTCGACGCCAAAAAATATGTCAAGGATGAGGACTTCGTTGTGGAGATTATCGACCGTCACATCGAGAAGTCCAAAATCAATATAAAGAATGCTCCCATCATCGTCGCCGGTGGTTACGGCGTCGGTTCCAAGGAAGGATTCGATATGCTCCACGAGCTGGCTTCCGTCCTCGGTGCTGAGGTAGGTGCCACACGTGCGGCTGTCGATGCCGGCTTCACCGAGCATGCCCGCCAGGTGGGCCAGACCGGTGTGACTGTCCGTCCCAAGCTATACATCGCCTGCGGTATCTCCGGCCAGATCCAGCATATCGCCGGTATGCAGGACAGCTCGATTATCATCTCCATCAACAACGACCCCAACGCGCCCATCAACACCATCGCTGACTATGTAATCACGGGCAACTACGAGGAGGTCGTTCCCAAACTCATCAAGTATTACAAGAAAAACTCGAAGTAATGGCTAACTTCTATACAGATAACAAGGCGCTGAAGCTCCACCTCCAGCACCCCCTGATGCAGAAAATCGTCAGCCTGAAGGAGCGCGACTTCGCCGACGCCGACAAGTTTGACTACGCGCCGGTAGATTTCGCCGACGCGATGGACAACTACGAGCGCGTCCTTGAAATCGTCGGAGAACTTTGCGGCACCACCATCGCCGAGAACGCCGAGGGTGTCGACCACGAAGGCCCCAAGGTTGAGAATGGCCGCGTGACTTACGCCTCCGGCACACAGCAGAACCTCGATGCCTGCCGCAAGGCCGGCCTGATGGGTATGTCAATGCCCCGTCGCTTCGGCGGTCTCAACTTCCCCATCACCCCTTATATCATGGCCGCCGACATCGTAAGCCGCGCCGATACCGGTTTCGAGAACCTCTGGGGTCTCCAAGACTGTGCCGAGACCCTTTACGAGTTCGGTTCAGAGGACCAGCGCGAGCGTTACATTCCCCGCGTCTGCGAGGGTGAGACCATGTCGATGGACCTCACCGAGCCTGATGCAGGTTCCGACCTCCAGTCTGTGATGCTCAAGGCCACAGAGATGCCCGACGGCAGCTGGCGCCTCAACGGTGTGAAGCGTTTCATCACCAACGGTGACGCTGACATCCATCTGGTGCTTGCCCGCTCCGAGAGCGGCACCAAGGATGGCCGCGGCCTCTCCATGTTCATCTATGACAAGCGTCAGGGTGGGGTGGATGTTCGCCGTATCGAGAACAAACTCGGTATCAAGGGTTCTCCCACATGCGAGCTTGTCTACAAGAATGCCAAGGCTGAGCTTTGCGGCTCACGCCGTCTGGGTCTTATCAAGTATGTGATGGCCCTGATGAACGGTGCCCGTCTGGGTATCGCCGCTCAGAGTGTCGGTGTCAGCGAGATCGCCTACCGCGAGGCTGACGCATACGCCCGCGACCGCAAGCAGTTCGGCAAGGCCATCATCGAGTTCCCCGCCGTGCGCGAGATTCTCGCCACTATGAAGGCCAAGCTCGACGCTTCCCGCTGTCTCCTCTACGAGACCTCTCGCTACGTCGACATCTACAAGGCATACGAGGATATCGCCCGTGAACGCTCGCTCACACCCGAGGAGCGTCAGGAAATGAAGCTTTACAACAAGCTCGCCGACGCCTGCACACCTCTCGCCAAGGGTCTCACCTCGGAATACTGCAACCAGAACGCCTACGACTGCATCCAGATTCATGGCGGTTCGGGCTTCATGAAGGATTACGCCTGCGAACGCGTTTACCGCGACGCCCGCATCACCTCCATATATGAGGGCACAACCCAGCTCCAGGTCGTTGCCGCCATCCGCCACGTCCTGACCGGCACCTACGCCCAGCTCGTCGAAGGCTACCAGCAGATGGAGGTCGCTCCCGAGCTGATGACCCAGAAGAAGATGCTTGACGTAATGTTCGGCAAGTATCAGGAGGCTGTCGAGGCTGTCAAGGCTGTCAACGGGACTGAATACACCGATTTCATGGCCCGTCGTCTCGTCGAGATGGCCGGTGACTGCGTGATGGGCTACCTGCTTGTCACCGACGCTTCCCGCAACCTCACGTCCGAGGATGCCGCTGTCAAGGAAGCCGCCGAGGAGCTTGTCAAGAGCGCCAAGGTATATGTCAACCTCGGTATGGCCGACGTTGCCCGCAACTCCGCATTCATCGCCACCGTGAAACCCGCCGATATGGCCGAGTATCAGGGCTGAATCCGACAGACCGGTTCCCCGACATAAACTGAATCCGCCGTGTGCCACCAGCTGGCCACGGCGGATTTCTCGTTCAATCAGATTTGCAAAAATTTCTGATTTCGCGGTTCTGTATGCCAAATGTCAATTTTTTGTTGTACCTTTGCAAAACTCAATGCTCCTGTGGTGTAAAGACACGAATGTGACGTGGCGGGAAATGTGAACTTCGCATCACGATTATGTCAAAGAAACCACAAACAGGTAGCGAAACTGATAACGAGAAGTTGTAACTTTGCGCTATGATTAGCCGCTTTGCCGCGCGGCTTAATAGCAACTAAGAGAATAACTGATCGTAAGGGAATCAATAGGCGCATTGATTGCGCCGGATCATTTTATTCATTGTGTGTAATTCTCAACCTGAAGGCAGCAATGCCAAGGGTTGGGAATCAAATGTGAGGAAGCACTCCGTCGTGAGACGGGGTGCTTTTATTTACGGGCATCTTTTTGAATGAGGTGTGGGCGGCGTTGCCCCTCCAAACGTTTGGAGGGTCGGGGAAATTTTCGTAACTTTGCCCCACATTTCATCCATTTCAATGATAGCTGTCAACAATTTAGGCATACAATTCGGTAAAAGAGTCTTGTTTCAGGATGTCAACCTGAAATTCACCCCCGGAAACTGCTATGGCATCATCGGTGCCAATGGCGCGGGGAAGTCAACACTTATGAGAATCCTCTCGGATCAGCTCTCCCCTACCCACGGCACAGTCTCGATGGGCCCCGGCGAGCGTATGAGCGTTCTTGAGCAGGATCACTTCAAGTTTGACGACTGCACGGTGATGAACACTGTGCTGCAAGGTCACACAGTCCTATGGGACATCATGCAGGAGAAGGACGCGCTCTACGCGAAACCTGACTTCTCTGATGCCGACGGAATACGTGCTTCCGAGCTTGAGGAGCGATTCGCCGAGCTTGAGGGCTGGAATGCCGAGAGCGACGCGGCCGCCCTGCTCAGCGGTCTCGGAATCAAGGAGGACCGCCACTACATGCTGATGCGCGACCTCTCGGGTAACGAGAAGGTGCGTGTCCTGCTGGCCAAGGCCCTCTTCGGCAACCCCGACAACCTTCTTCTCGACGAGCCTACCAACGACCTCGACCTTGAGACTGTTGCATGGCTTGAAGACTACCTCTCGAAATTCGAGAACACCGTGCTTGTGGTCAGCCATGACCGTCACTTCCTCGACTCGGTCTGCACCCACACCCTCGACATCGACTATAACAAGCTTACCCTCTTTGCCGGTAACTACTCCTTCTGGTATGAGTCTTCACAGCTCGCCCTGCGCCAGCAACAGCAGCAGAACAAGAAGGCCGAGGAGAAACGCAAGGAGCTGCTGGAGTTCATCCAGCGTTTCTCGGCAAATGTAGCCAAGTCGAAACAGACGACCTCGCGCAAGAAGATGCTCGAGAAACTCAACATCGAGGAAATCCAGCCCTCGTCTCGCCGTTATCCGGGGATCATCTTCACTCCCGAACGCGAAGTCGGCAACAAGATTCTCGAAGTCCACGGACTCGGAGCCACCGTCGACGGCGAAGTGCTGTTCAAGGATGTCAACTTCCAGATTGAGAAGGGTGACAAGGTAGCCTTCCTCAGCCATGACCCCCGCGCCATGACCGCCCTGTTTGAAATCATCATGGGCAACCGCAAGGCTGACGAAGGGACATATGACTGGGGTCAGACCATCACCACGGCCTACCTCCCGCTCGACAACTCGCAGTTCTTCAACACCGATATGAACCTTGTCGACTGGCTCTGCCAGTTCTCCGACGACTCCTCCGAGATTTACCTCAAGGGATTCCTCGGCAAGATGCTCTTCTCGGGCGAGGAGGTGCTGAAAAAGGCATCCGTCCTCTCGGGAGGTGAGAAGATGCGCTGCATGATTTCGAAGATGATGCTCCGCAACGCCAACACGATGGTGCTCGACTCCCCCACCAACCACCTCGACCTGGAGTCCATACAGGCCTTCAACAACACCCTGCAGGCATTCAAGGGTGTGGTACTGATGTCGAGCCATGACCACGAGTTCATCCAGACCGTCTGCAACCGCATTATCGAGCTTACCCCCAACGGCATCATCGACAAGATGATGGACTATGACGACTACATCACCGACGAGAAGGTGGCCGCCGTCCGCGAGCGTCTGTACGCCAAAGCGTGAGCGGCATCCATCATCCAAGCGTAACACCTTAACCACCAAATATATCCGATATGGTAAAGCATATAGTGATGTTCAAGCTTTCTGGCACCTCGGAGAAAAGACTCGAAGTGGCATCAGCTTTCCGCGACGCCCTGTTGAAGCTCCCCGCAGAGATAGAAGTGCTGGAATCGATGGAGGTCGGCCTGAACCAGAACCCCGCCGAGGAGTGGGATGTGGTGTTGACCGCCGTCGTCCCGACAATGGCCGACGTGGAGGTCTACGCCAAACACCCCGCCCATGTAGCGGCAGCCTCCCTGCTTGCCGGGCACAAAGAGCTGCGCGGCTGCGTGGACTACGAATTTTAAGACCATTCAGAAACATTCTACAATAAACAAATATGGTTCAATTCTTCAAGAAGGGTCAGACAACCTTCTTCGCCGTCGAGACCGACCACAAGCTCTCCCCGGCGGAATTAGAGAAACTTGCATGGGCGTTTTCCGGAGCGAAACCCCTTTCGGCCACCTCTGTCAAGGGACGTTTCGTCGGTCCGCGCCGCGAGATGATCACCCCCTGGAGCACCAACGCCGTTGAAATTGCCCAGAACATGGGCCTTTCGGGCATCTCCCGCATCGAGCAGTTCGAGCGTGTGGGCCAGGAGGAGGAGCCGGTCTATGACCGCATGCTGTCGCGCCTCTACGACGGCCTCAACTCAAAGGTGTTCGACGTCAACCGCAAGCCCGACCCTATTGTGAGAATCGAGGACATCCACGAATACAATCTCCGCGAAGGACTCGCCCTCAGCCCCGACGAAGAGGCTTATCTCGAATCCCTCGCCAAGAAACTCGGCCGTCCGCTGACCGACTCCGAGGTGTTCGGCTTTTCCCAGGTCAACTCCGAGCATTGCCGCCACAAGATTTTCAACGGCACATTCGTGATTGACGGCCAGGAGAAGCCGATGTCGCTCTTCAAGCTCATAAAGAAGACCTCACAGGAAAACCCCAACGGACTGGTGTCGGCTTACAAAGACAATGTGGCTTTCCTTGAAGGCCCCAAGGTAGACCAGTTCTATCCAGTCAACCCCGACCGTCCCGACTACTTCGAGGTGAAGGATGTCAAGACTGTCATCTCCCTCAAGGCCGAGACCCACAACTTCCCGACAACCGTCGAGCCGTTCAACGGCGCGGCCACCGGAACCGGTGGCGAAATCCGCGACCGCCTCGGTGGCGGCAAGGCATCCCTGCCGATTGCCGGAACGGCCGTCTACATGACCTCATACCCCCGCCTCAGCCCCGAACACCGTTGGGAGCTGATGATGAATCCCCGCGTCTGGCTCTACCAGACCCCTGCCGAAATCCTCATCAAGGCCTCCAACGGAGCCTCCGACTTCGGCAACAAATTCGGCCAGCCCCTCATCTGCGGTTCGCTGCTGACCTTCGAGCATGAGGAAAACGACCGCAAATATGCCTACGACAAGGTAATCATGCTTGCCGGAGGTGTCGGTTTCGCCGCAAAGAAGGATGCTATCAAGGGCACACCCGTGGCCGGCGAGAAGGTCGTGGTGATGGGTGGCGACAACTACCGCATCGGTATGGGGGGCGGCGCTGTTTCCTCTGTCGAGACAGGCCAGTATGACAACTCCATCGAGCTTAACGCCGTCCAGCGCGCCAACCCCGAGATGCAGAAGCGTGTGGCCAACGTCATCCGCGCCCTCGCCGAAAGCGACTCCAATCCCGTGGTCTCCATTCATGACCACGGCGCAGGCGGCCATCTCAACGCCCTCTCCGAGCTTGTGGAGGCCACCGGCGGACGCATCGACATCGACGCGCTCCCTGTCGGTGATCCCACCCTCTCGGCCAAGGAAATCGTCGGCAACGAGAGCCAGGAACGTATGGGTCTGGTAATCAAGGCCGAGGACATCCCCTATGTGGAGCGCGTCGCCCAGCGTGAGCGCGCCCCGATGTATGTTGTCGGCGAGACCACCGGCGACGACCGTTTCGTCTTCTCCGACAGCAAGGGTGTGAAGCCCATCGACCTGGAGATGGCCGATATGTTCGGCAACTCCCCCAAGACCGTGATGACCGACACCACTGTCGAGCTGACCTATCGTGAACCGGAATATGACGCCGCCAACCTCCTCCAGTATGTTGAGGATGTGCTGTCGCTTGAAGCGGTGGCCTGCAAGGACTGGCTGACCAACAAGGTCGACCGCTCCGTGACCGGCAAAGTCGCCCGTCAGCAGTGTCAGGGCGAGCTGCAGCTCCCCTTGAGCGACTGTGGAGTAGTCGCTCTCGACTATACCGGCAAATCTGGTATCGCAACCTCCATCGGCCATGCGCCCCAGGTCGCCCTCGCCGATTCCGCGAAAGGCTCTGTGATGGCTGTCGCCGAGGCCCTTACCAACATTGTCGGTGCACAGCTCGACAAGGGACTCAAGAGCGTGTCCCTGTCGGCCAACTGGATGTGGCCCTGCAAGAACGCCGGGGAGGACGCTGCCCTTTACAAGGCTGTCGAGGCTTGCTCCGACTTCGCCTGCGCCCTGGGAATCAACATCCCCACCGGTAAGGACTCCCTGTCGATGACCCAGAAATATGGTGAAGACAAGGTGTTCGCCCCCGGCACGGTAATCATCTCCGCCGCCGGACAGACAGGCGACGTGCGCCGCACCGTAAGCCCCGTCCTGAAAAACAAGAAGAACACCCTCCTCTATTATATCGACTTCTCTTCCGATGCCCTCCGTCTGGGAGGGTCGGCTTTCGCCCAGGCCCTCAACCGTATCGGCTCCGACGCGCCGACAGTCAAAGACCCCGCGAAATTCGCCGCCGCCTTTGAGGCCGTGCAGAAACTGGTGAAAGGGCGCAAGCTCCTGGCCATGCACGATGTCTCCGCCGGAGGTCTCGTGACAGCCATGCTTGAGATGCTGTTCGCCAACACCACAGGAGGTATTGAGTTCACCACCGCCGGATTCCTCCAGAACGGCGAGACCGACCTTGTCAAGATTCTCTTCGCCGAGAACCCCGCCGTGCTGGTGCAGTTCGAGGAATCCAAGAAAGAATCCGTCGAGAAGATACTCTCCGAGGCCGGAGTGAAGCATTTCCTTGTCGGCAAACCCTCCGACGAACGTGTGCTGCTCATCGAGCATTACGGCGAGGAACGCCTGCTGGGCATCGACCACCTGCGCGACCGCTGGTTCGAACCGTCATACCTGCTCGACCGCATCCAGAGCGGCAAGGAATGCGCCGCCCTCCGCTTCGAGAACTACAAGAAGCAGCCGCTGCGTTACGCAATTCCCGCCTCGTTTGACGGCTCCCTCGCTTCGCGTGGCCTTTCCTACCGTCGCAACGGAAAGACAGGAGTACGCGCCGCTATAATCCGCGAGAAAGGTGTAAACGGAGACCGCGAGATGGCCTACTCCCTCTACCTGGCCGGATTTGACGTGAAGGATGTTCATATGACCGACCTCATGAGCGGCCGCGAGACCCTCGAGGATGTCAACATGATTGTGTTCTGCGGCGGATTCTCCAACTCAGACGTGCTTGGCTCAGCCAAGGGATGGGCATCCGGATTCCGCTGGAACGACACCGCCAAACAGACCCTTCAGCGCTTCTACGACCGCGAGGACACCCTCTCGCTCGGCATCTGCAACGGTTGCCAGCTGATGGTTGAGCTCGGCCTGATTCCCTCCGCCGGGAAAAACCGTCCGACGATGGAACACAACATCAGCCACAAGTTCGAGTCACAGTTCCTCGGCCTGGCCATCCCCCGCAACAACACCGTGATGCTCGGCTCCCTGTCAGGGATGAAACTCGGAATCTGGGTGGCCCACGGCGAGGGACGCTTCAACCTCCCCGGCTCACTGAAGGATTACAACATCGTCGCCAAATACAACTACGCCGCATACCCCGCCAATCCCAACGGCAGCCGTGGCGCGGTAGCCGCCATCGCCTCTCCCGACGGCCGACACCTGGCAATGATGCCCCACCTCGAAAGAGCCATCTTCCCTTGGCAGTGTGGTTTCTATCCCCACAACCGCCGCAACAACGAAGTCACCCCCTGGATTGACGCCTTCGTCAACGCCCGCAAGTGGATTGAGGAGAAAACCCGCTAATTCCAGCCCTGAAGGGGGGCCTGTCGCCCCGCGACACCCCTCCCGACATAAACAACGCTTCGCGATATACCCCGGCTTTACCGCCCTCATATCGCGAAGCGTTTTCTTTATCCTCCCCCCTCCCACTCCTCCCAAATCTACCCAAATCTACCCAAATCTTCCCAATCCTCCCAATCCTCCCATCCCCCCTTCCCCAACAAAAAAAGCAGCCGCCTCAAAAGACACAGCTGCCAATCAATATATTTCTCAAAAGCCTGTTTTACTGACCCAGATAAGTCTTCAACAAGCGCGATTTCTGTCCTTTGAGACGACGTATAGCCTTCTCCTTGATCTGGCGCACACGCTCGCGGGTAAGGTCGAATTTCGCGCCAATCTCCTCAAGGGTCATCTCCTGGCAACCGATACCGAAGAACATCTTCAGAATCTCACGCTCACGCTCATGGAGCTGGCGAAGCGCACGGTCAACCTCCTTGGAAAGAGACTCCTGGTTAAGAGTGGCGTCAGCCATAGGACTGTCGTCATTGGTCAGCACATCGAGCAGCGAATTGTCCTCACCCTCGACGAAAGGCGCGTCGACAGAGATATGGCGGCCTGACACCTTCAAAGTATCGGCGACCTTGTCAACCGGCACATCAAGAGTCTCGGCAAGCTCCTCGGGAGAGGGACGGCGCTCATTCTCCTGCTCGAACTTCGAGAGAGCCTTGGAAATCTTGTTGAGCGAACCGACCTGGTTGAGCGGCAGACGCACGATACGGCTCTGCTCGGCCAACGCCTGGAGAATCGACTGGCGAATCCACCACACGGCATAAGAGATAAACTTGAAACCACGGGTCTCGTCGAATTTCTGGGCAGCCTTGATCAATCCGAGATTACCTTCATTTATAAGGTCAGGAAGGCTCAGACCCTGATTCTGATACTGCTTAGCCACCGACACCACAAACCTGAGGTTGGCACGGGTAAGTTTCTCAAGCGCGGCCTGGTCTCCCTCGCGGATACGCTGGGCCAGTTCCACCTCCTGCTCTACTGTGATGAGGTCTTCACGCCCAATCTCCTGGAGATACTTGTCAAGCGACGCGCTCTCTCGATTGGTGATTGATTTGGATATCTTTAACTGTCTCATGCTCTGTTTTGTAGTCTGAACGCCCCACATCGGCGGGGTTCAATACGCGAAAAGTCTGACCCTGCCAGCAGGGCCATACTTCTCAATCTGCAAATTTAACGCTTTATTCCCATAAATAATTGCGCCCCGGATGTTAAATTATATTAAACCTGACATCCAGGCGTGGGACAGAATCCCACACAATGGAAAAAGCTGACAACAGCATCGACTAAGACAACTGGCTATCAGCTTTTTACACAAGAGCCGCGAGTGGGACTCGAACCCACGACCTTTTCGTTACGAATGAAATGCTCTACCGACTGAGCTATTGCGGCTGGAAAGGCATAAGCGGTCTCCCGCAACTGCTGCGCAAAGTTACGGAATTTTCCCGACTTGACAAAATACTTCAATCTAAATACTTCAATCTAAAAACAGGCCGGACATAATACCGGCCTCCCAAAACAGGAAAACAAGCAGACCGGGACTACGCACACGGGGAGCTAATCGACTTGCGCTAAAACGACAAAGAGGATGTGTCTGCGACGAGACACATCCTCTTTATCATTTGTCAGTCAGCCGGACAATCCGGCCGACCGGAAGGAATTCAGAATTTCAGGCCGTGTACGGTCTTCATGTTGAAGATACGGACAGCCTTCATGTTGCCGTTGTTCTTGCGGGGCTGCTTGGCAGCTGCAGGAGTAACATAGTTGGCAGGAGCGTTGGAAGCGGAGTTGAGGTTAACCACACAACCTGCGGTGCCTTCTGCAGCACAATCGAATCCGTCAACGATGTAGCCTTCCTCATCGGTAGCCAGAGCCATTGCGTGGGCAATGTTGATGATGCCGTTGTTGAAGGTGTCGTTGAGGCCGCGCGAGATGATCTCAGCACGGGTCAGACGGTTGTTGGTAGAAACCACGGTTGTGAAGTAGGAAGCCGCATTGACCATGTAAGCAGCGTAGAATTCACCTGTGATCTCCATCCAGTTACCGGTATCCTGGGGTGAAACGAGCACGAACTCAGGATCGGAGCAGTCAATCTGGATGTAGAAGTTGTCATCCTGGGGATTGGGCTCAACCCAGTAAGTTGTGTAGGGATCAACCAGACGGTAAAGCGAGGGATTGTCTACATGCTGCTGGACAGGAACCTGGATGGTAACGGGATCCATACCGTTGGCGCAGGAAATCATCGCATCGGTGTAGCTGCACATACCGAGGTCGTTCCACTCTCTCTTGCCGGAACCACCGGGGAAGATAATCTGGAGAGTACCTTCACTGTTGTCATTAACATAGCCGTCAGTGTAGACATAGAAGTGGTTGACAGGGAAATCGATATAGTCGACATAAGTTGTACCGCTTACCGTCATATCAGTGCGGGTAGCCACATCATAACCGGCATTGGGGTAACCATCAAGCTCGATGCCTGCAATCTCGCCGGCAGCGCGGTCGAAGAGGGAGATGTCGCTGTAGCTGCTGGCCAGAGTGTAATAAGTGTCATAGTTGGGCTGAGCATTTCCGAGCTTGTCGGAGAAGTAGACATTACCGGCATCAGAAGCATTGATGTACAGGTAGTTGTCTCCTGTGCCATGGTACTGGAAGTCATCACTGGTGGAGTTCTGGGGAGCGCCTTCGTAGGGGTGTTTGATTCGGTAGAGACCCGGGCTGAGGGGGTTCATCTGAATCTCAACCTCCCACTCGAAAGCCGCTCCGGTAATAGAGAAGCCGGAATAAATGGCATCATCCTTCCAGGTTGCGACAGCCTCTCCCTTGGGGCCAACGACAGGCTCCCAGGGGATGAACAGAGCAGTGTAGAGAGCTTCGGTCGCGAAATATTCGGTGTTCTCACCTGAGGTGGTGAAATCGAACTTGAATTCAGTACCGGCAGATGCAGCCATCTTGTCCCAGGGATAAGAGATGGTGATGAGAGCCTCACTTGCGCCATCCTCAAACACTACGGGAATAGTGGCGGAACCGTTGGCGAAAGCCACAGGAGCAACTTCACCTACTGAATATGAGAAGAAATCTCCGTTTACTGTACAGTTCACATCGACAGTCTGCGAACCGGAGGTGTTCGCACGATACACAGGCACGTCGAAAGAAGTCTGGTTCTCATCGATGATGACACTGCCATCGTAGTCCAGCGAGAAGTAGGCCGGCGGGGTCGCAACCGGAGCAGCAGGAGTATAATCCTGCTCGGCAGCCTTGTCACACGCCGTGAACATCATAGCGAGGAGACCCAGACCTACGGTTAATTTATTGAATTTCATATCTTTTGATTTTTCAAAAAGAGATATTCGTAATTTGTTTTGAAAACGCTACGCCTTATTCGGCAACTGCACTGGGCACGGATGCGCCATTGCTTGTAGGACCGATAGCGACATTGGCCTGAGCCTCCTTGATGTTGATTTCATATATGAGTACAGGATCATCGGGAGCCACGACATAGACCAGAGTGGGATCGTAACCACCGCCGCGGCGGTCGATGCCTTTCTGGAAGCGCATCATGTCGAAGTAGCTGAAGCCTTCGCCCCAAAGCTCGATACGGCGCTGCTTCCAGAGTTCCTCAAGGAAGATTTCCTTGGTCTGGGCGTTGCAGGTGTAACCGGGCTGGCGGTAAGCTGCCACAAAGTTGGTCAGAGTCTGACCACCCACGGCGGGATTCTGCATACCCTGGGCCTCGGCGAGCATCAGGTAAAGCTCCTCGACACGCATATAGGGCACATCCTCGGCATTGACTGTGGCACCTGGCTCGTCGTTGTACGCGCCGAACTTAACCTGCATATAGGGGGAGAAGTCTGACAGACCGTAGCTGGAAGCGTTGCGGAGATATTCGCTGTAGCTGCTGGGGAGTGTAGCGGGAGCGGTAGTACCGTTGAACCACCAGTTCTTGCGGACATCGTTCGCGGGAATCGACTCATACAGAGACTTGTTGATACAGCGGTAGCAACCTGCGCCGGGATAGCAGAGACTGGCATGCCAAGGGGTCATCTGGCCACCCCAGCCGATAAGGCCGGTCAACAAGGACTGGGGATCCACATAGAAGCCCCAAACCCATGAGTGGTCAGAGATTTTGTTGATACCGGGAACCTGAACCTCTTCCCTTGCATAGGGTGAAAGGCTTTCTGCGCCAGCGAGGTCGATAGCTTTCTTGGCATCAGCCTCAGCAGCGGCATAATCCTGGAGCAGGAGATTGGTACGGGCACGGAGACCGTAAACAACTGTCTGGTTCATGAAGGTTTTCACCAGATTGCCGGAGGCCTGTGTAGCACGGGTGTAACCGGCGGCCTCTGCCTTGTCAAGCAGAGAAATGGCCTCGTTGAGGTCGCTCATCACCTGTGCGTAAAGCGCCTCGCAGGTTGCACGGGGCATACCGTTTGCAGCAGCCTCGTCAAGGTTGAGGTCAGTGATTACAGGCACCGTGGGAGCCTGGGGATCCTTGGCATAGGTGAACTGATAGAGCTGACCGAGATTGAGGTAAGCATAGGCGCGGTAACCCACGGCCTGGGCACGGAAGTACTGCATAATGCCATCCTCAGTGTCGGGATCAACCAAGGCACAAACCGAATTACAGGTGGTGATCAGGTTGTAGAAGGTGTTCCAGATGATGAAATTGTCATAATAGCTACCACCGAAGTCGCTCATCTCAAGAGCGGCGGTGTACCACTGGTAACCGTTCACGGCCGAAGGCATATCCTGACCGCGATGATCCATGATCAGGAAAATCGAGGGAACGCCAAAGTCGGCATCCTGGCGGGGATTACCACCCCAGATGGCGAATCGGGAGGAGGTCATATTGGGTATGGCGTTGACCGACGCCGACATCATCTCGGGATTGCCCTCGATAACCTGCTTCTTCTGATCAGCGGTTACAACGCTGCTCAGAGGCTGCTGCTGCAGGTCGTTACAAGCCGAGAGGGTGGCCCCCACGAGCGCAACAGCAAGAAGTGATTTTATATTTTTCATATTGTGAGTCGGAATTAACGTTATGTTTAGAATACGACCTTGATACCACCGGAGATGGTGCGGACAACGGAGTATGAACCGTAGTCATTGGTGGCGGTGAGAGTCATACGGGGGTCGAGACCCTTGCGCTTGCTCCAGAGAGCCACGTTGTCAGCAGCCCCGTAGACGCGTACAGACTCGATTCCGAGCTTGGATGTCCACTTGGAGGGGAGGGTGTATCCGAGGGTGATATTATTGAGTGACAGGTAGTTGGAGCTTACCAAGTTGAAGGTTGTCCACTGTCTGCCAAGATCATATGCAGCCTGGGTGTCAAGCTTGGGGATGTTGGTGTAACGGTTCTCGGGAGTCCATGCGTTGAGCATATCGGTATGGAAGTTTGTACCGAGGCTTGTGGTCTGGCCCTGGTGCATCAGACGGCCATACTGGTGGTCGAATGTGTGGCCACCGATCTGATAGCTGAACTGGATGCCGAAATCAAAACCGTAGAACTTGAGAGTTGTGCCGAAACCACCGTATACAGGAGGCAGGTTGTTGCCGGTCTCCTTGCGATTGTTGGCGTAGGCATGGTCATAGTTGTTGGTCATGTATTCCTCACTGTAAGCACCGGTCGGGTTACCCTCGGCGTCGAGGATAGGATCATGAGTCCAGTAGAGGGGTTCACCGTTTTCGGGGTTCACACCCGCATAGTCAACCAGGTAGTAGTTGTAACGCGACTCTCCCACTTTCCAGATTGTCATACCGGAGATGATCTGGCCATTGACATCTTTTGTGAGTTTGAGAATCTTGTTGCGGATCCAGGTAAGGTTGGCGTTGATTTCCCAGGTGATGTGGCGGTTTGCGATTGGACGGTAATTCACCTCGACCTCGATACCGTAGTTCTTCATCGAACCCACGTTCATCGGGAAGTACTCATAACCGAGCGAGGGAGCCACGGGCTTGCGGTAAAGCATATCGGAGGTCTGACGCTGGAAATATTCAACCGTACCGGCGAGCTTGCCCTGGAAGAAGCTGAAGTCAACACCGGCGTTGAGGGCGTTGGAGGTTTCCCAGGTGATGTCGGGGTTACCCTTATAGGAGAGAGAACCGTCAGACCAGGCTGTCTCACCGGAGATGCTGTACTGGTCAACGTAAGCGTAGTAGTTGCCGATGTTGTCGTTACCCTGCTGACCGAAAGAGAACTTCAGTTTCAAAAGGTCGAGCCAGGAAGCGGCAGACTGGAGGAACTTCTCGTTTGACATATCCCATGCGGCAGAGAGGGAGTAGAAGTTACCCCAACGCTTGTCTGGAGCGAAACGGGAGGATGCGTCGCGACGGTAAGAAACGCTTGCGAAATATTTCGAATCGTAGTCATAGTTGATACGGCCGAAGATACCTCGGGTAGTGTAGTTGGTGGGGTTACCGCCAGACATCTGACGCTGCGCTTTCAGAGTGTTGCTGACAGCCCAGCTATTGGGATCATAGAGACCATAACCGTAACCTACAAGGCTTTCGGCGTTGAGGTCGTAGCTTTCGTAACCGAGGAGGTAGTCGAGATGATGGACATCAGCCACTGTGTGACGGTATGAAGCGAGAGCCTGGAGGTTGAGACCACGGGTACGCTGGAATACCTGCTCGGCGAAACCGCCGAGAGCCTCGCTGGAGCCATACCAGGGATTATTGATGATATGCTGGCGGGTGTTGTCGAGGAAGTAACCGATGTTACCGGTGATGTTGAGGTTTTCGATGGGGGTCAGAGTTGCATACCACTTGGTGTTGAGGATATCCATCAGGATGTCCGCGGAATCGTAGATAAAGGAGCTGGCGGCGTTACCACCCGACATGAACATACGGTTTGTTCCGACGATTTCTCCCTTGTCGTTGCGGTACTGGGCATACTTACCGTCACCGTAGTCGTAAATGGGAAGACCGTTGCGGGGGTCACGCATAAGGGAGCCGTCGGCGTTGCGGACATAGATGGGGTAAACGGGAGCGACAGCGTCGCAGAAGCCGAAGGCGTTCTCTGCTGTACCGCCGTCATCCTGCCCCGAAGGCCAACCCGACTTCACATGGTTGTAAGCGAAAGATCCGCCGACCTTGAGCCATTTCTTGGCCTGGTAGTCAGCAGCGACACGAGAGGAGATACGGTCGTAGCTGGAGCCCTTGATGATACCTTCGTCACCGAGGTAGCCAAAGCTGCCGTAGAATTTGAAGCGGTCAGAACCGCCGGAGATTGTCACATTGTATTCCTGACGGAGGCCATGCTGGAACGTCTCCTTGGTCCAGTCATCGGGAGTGAAGTAGTTGAGACCGTTGGAATAGCCGAGGGTGGCGGAGGGGTTGAGCTTGCCGTTGGTTCCGATCAGAGTCTGTCCGGCGGGGACGTTCCAGATCTGGTAGCCGGCACCGAAAGCGCTGTACATATCGCGGTTGGCATATGTGTGCGCTGTAGCGGCGTCATAACCCTGATGGTAGAGGTAACCGTTGCGGATTGCCTGGTAAGCCATCTCGGTGTAGAGAGCAGGACTCTTGATCACGTCGTAAGCAGATGTCTCACGGGAGTTGGAACCCCACTTGGCATCCACGGTAATTACGGCGTTGCCTTCCTTACCGGACTTGGTTGTGATGATGATGACACCATTGGCACCACGGGCACCGTAGAGGGCGGCGGCTGCGGCATCCTTGAGGACGGTCATCGATTCGATATCATTAGTGTTGAGCGAGGCGATGTCACCGTCGAAGGGCATGCCGTCAACAACATAGAGGGGCTGGGTGCCTGCGTTGAGAGACCCGACACCACGGATATACACTGTGGGGGATGAACCGGGCTGGCCGTTGGTGGTCAGCACCTGAGCACCGGCAACTGTACCCGCAAGGGCGCTGACGGCGTTGGTAACCTGGCGCGCTTCGATCTGCTCTGCCTTCACGACAGACGCCGAACCGGTGTAGGCGCTTTTCTTGGCCGTACCGTAAGCGACGACCATGACCTCATCGAGGTTGTTCTCGGAATTGTCGAGCTTGATGGTGATGTTCTGTCCGGCATTCACTGTCTGCTCAATCATACCTACGTAAGAAACCTTAAGTTTGGTTACCGAGGCGGGGACGGTGAGAGTGAACTTACCGTCAAGGTCGGTTGAAGTACCTTGACCGCCGCCAACCGGCAGGATTGTCGCCCCGGGGAGGGGTTCGTCATCGCCGGCATAAACGACCGTACCGGACACGACCTTGGTCTGCGCGATTGCACACACGGTCATGAGTAGCACTGTCGTCATCAATAGAAACAGCTTTTTCATACACTAAAGATTATTAAACATAAATTTTGATAAATTTCCGTTCAGTCGCCCAAGGGAGTCAATGAGACACCAACGGCCCCTCGGGAGCAATTGCTTACAATCAGAGCAAATATGTTCTCTTCATCTTAACATCTGCAACCACCAGAGAGTGAAAAATAATGCGTTTTCCCACTGGTATTTTGCAAAGTTACGACAAAATGCCAAAAATCCAAACATTTTGCAAACAAATTTCATCGATTTTAACACCAACTTCGCCAAATCGAGGGTCAACCCCCGCGAGACTCCACATTAACGTACTATGAATCAATGATATATTTTTTAACATTTCCGGGAAGTGCCATGCTCCGACGGTTCCGGAAAATGGGCAGTCACACCATTTTACCCTTCTTAACACACCACAGCAGCGCCAGGAACGGCCACTTTCACATTGTAAGCAATCTTCCCGGAGACCTATTTCAGGCATCAATCGCCATGCATGCGTTCCCAACCCTCTGCAAAACACTCCCAAAATGTCATCAAATCATAAAATTTGTGACCTTTCTGTATTTTTAATGAATAGCCTATTGTCATTCCCCGGGAATTTACTAACTTTGCCAATCAGGCAATACCGGGAACGATTGCTGTCTCTATAATTTTCACATTAATATAATAGATATATTGAGGATTCATAACTCAGGGCACAAATTACCCGGAACCGATCACAACTAAGGAAAAAGCAACATATAAACAATAGGATGAAGAAAATTCTACTCTGCGGGGCACTGGCAGCCGGGGGCTGCCTGGTCTCGATGGCCCAAAACAAAATCAACAATGTTGGCAATCTACAGATTGGCGAATTTCACCGTATCCAAAAGGAAATCGCCAAGACCTCGCCTCAACGCGCAGCCGCCCTCAACCAGGATGTCACCGTGTATGTGACTCTTGCTGAAGGTGCCACTGTAGCCGACCTGGAGGCTGAGGGTGTGACCATCCTCGACACCACGGCAGATATGGCCATCGTGTCGCTACCCATCACCCAGGTAGAAACGTTGGTCCAGAAAGATTTTGTGAAATGTATCGACTTCGGCCGCCAAGCGGCTCCCTTTATGGACCAAGCCCGCGAGCTTTCATTCATGGCCGGAGTGCATGACGGTACTGCCACCGGCCTCAACAAGGCATACCGTGGCCAGGGTGTGTATGTGGGTCTCTACGACACAGGTCTCGACCCCAACCACATAAACTTCACCGACCACAACGGCAACACCCGCGTGAAGGCCGTTTACCTGGCCAACAACGGCAGAGTGTCACCCTACGACACCCCTGCGGCTGTGGCCACATTCGACACCGACGACCGCAACGAGAGCCACGGCACCCATGTGCTTGGCACAATCACCGGACGTGACGACGTGCAAGGCTCATACGCCTACTCACAGGGCACATCAACCGTACTGGCTGACGGCTCAATCCCCTATTACGGAGTCGCTCCCGACGCCAACATTCTCGTCGGCTGCGGCGCATTCGACGACGCATCCATCAATGCCGGCATCGGAGCGGTGGTAGACCGTGCCAAGCAGGAAGGCAAGCCGGTGGTGGTCAACCTCTCGCTGGGTCATAACCGAGGCAGCCACGACCCGCGCGAAACCGTAAACAAGTATCTCGACTCTCGTGCTCAGGACGCCATCATCGTGGTGGCCGCCGGTAACGAGGGTGGCTCGCAGATGTCTATCGAGCGAGAGTTCACACGCGCGACCTCTATCCGCACCTCTATTGTCCCCACCAGCACCAACGCAAAGGCCCACACCTTCTACACAGCCGAGTTCTGGAACAACACCGAGACCCCCTTCACCGCTCAGCTCGTCCTTTTCGACAAGGTAAGCAGGAAAGCCATCTCGACAAAAAACATCACCGGCACGTCGGGCAACCTCACATGGAACTCCAACACCGACGCCGTTTTCGCCTCAAGCTTCGAAAGCGGTTCATCTGTGTCGGCCAGCTGGGGTGTAGACGCGTCGACCAACCGCTTCAACCTCTATCTTTACAACACCATCCAGTCGAAAACCGGGGATGTCGTGTTCGGTATCATCATCAATGGACAGGCCGGTATGCGCATCAATGGTTATTGTGACGCATTCGACGGCTATTCCGAGTCTGAGGTACGATTCGCCAGCCAGACCGGATGGACCGGCTCTGTCACCGGTACCGATGTCGGTTCAATCAACGGTATGGCCTGCGGCTATCACACCGTGTCAGTCGGCGCATGGGTTTCACGAACCAATGTGCCTACCCTCAACGGCAGCAAGATAACCTACAATGCCGGCGAAGGTGTCGGCTCTATCGCCAACTTCTCTTCTTACGGCAAGTCAGGCGATGGCCGTCAGCTCCCGATTGTCTGTGCCCCCGGTGCCCAGATTATCTCATCTGTAAGCCGTTACTGGGTGTCCTCCAAGAATATGCCTGAGAGCGTGCTGTCAGCAAAAGCCACATCTGGGACCAACACCTACCCCTGGTATTATATGCAAGGCACATCCATGGCCACACCTTTCGTCTCAGGCGCCATCGCCCTCTGGCTTGAGGCTTGCCCCGGTCTACGTGGCACCGAAGCACAGCAAATCATCGCCGAGACTTCCATAAAGGATGACTTCGTGACCGCCATCAATGAAGACCGCTGGGGTGCGGGCAAAATCAATGTCCTCGAAGGTCTGAAGAAGGCTATCGTAATGAGCGCGTCGGTTGAAAGCGTGCTGGCAGACAACGCCGACAAGAACCTCATGGTCGTAGCCAAGGACGGCAAGCAGTTTGAAGTGAGCTGCCCCGGCGTCAACAACCTCTCCTGCTCGCTCTACAACCTCCAGGGAATGGCTGTGGCTTCCGCCGAAGGCGCGGGTGACACCCTCGACCTCGACGCTTCCGCTCTCGGAAATGGCATCTATGTGCTGTCGGTCAACGCAGCCGGCCAGAACCTCTCCCGCAAGGTTGTCATCAAGTAATCTGTCAGGATTCAAGTGAGATGCCCCAGGCATTTCCCTCACCCTTGACCATATAATGGAAAAAGAGGCTGTCTAACAACCAAAGTTAGGCAGTCTCTTTTTTTCCTTTTTGGGGCATTTGTTCGCCGCGATGTTGCCTAATGTTGCACAATTCTTGGATGGAAACGTTTATTATTAGTAACTTTGCAGAGATTATGCCTCACAAGCCACTCAACAAACATAAGCAATCGACAGGAGGGATGTTTTCCAGGAGCCGCATAACGGCTTTCCTGGCCAGGGCCGTGTTCTGGCTCGTTTTGCTCGCGGGAGGGTCACAACACGCTTCCGCCGAGTTCCTGAGTCTCGACACCATCGCGTCGTGGGGCAAATTCCCCCGCTTCTGTGTCAACACTTACCGCTGGGGCGACCATTTCTTCAACAACTACGATTCGACCTATGTGCAAGGCTCGGGGTATCGGTTCAACATAAAATTCAAGACCGACAGCTGGCTCGACAAATATGATTTCAGGTTCACCAACGACTATCGGATGGGGTTCCATTCCCGTCCCTCCACATCAATGGGTCTGTGGCTGACTTACATGGCGGTATCTGTCGGATATGATATGAATGTCAGCAAGTTCTTCAACGCCGACACCGGGGCGCGAAAGCGTTTCAACTTCCAGTTCAACTGCTCGCTGTTCGGGGCTGAGTTCTACACCATAAATGACGACTCCTACATGACCATCGACCGTATCGGGCATCCCGACGAGAGCCGGAAGGTGGACATCCCGTTTCACGGGTTCCACTCCGAGAGCTGGGGGGTTAACCTCTATTACTTCTTCAACCACAGGCATTATTCTCAGGCGGCGGCCTTTTCCTATTCAAAAATCCAGGTCAAAAGCTCGGGTTCGCTCTACGCGGGTTTCTCATACTGGAGCCAGAGATATGACATGGATTTCGCCAACGTGTTTGACGAGCAACCTGAATCAAACATCCTTCCGGCCGATTGGGATTACCATTACCGCGTCAAGAACAAGAATTACGCCCTGAAGATAGGCTATGCCTACAACTGGGTGTTCAGGCGCGGATGGTGTCTGGGAATCTCAGAGGCTCCGACAATCGGGATACGCACCGGCTACATAATTGACTTCTCCCGTCAACGCACGACTTTCTCATTGAATAACCGCATAAAAATCTCTTTGATTTACAATCATAACAAACGGTGGTTTTTCGGCATAATAGGCAATGTAGACACCAATCTTGTCTACGACAAACAACACACATTCCTGGCCAACAATATCTCAATGGAGGCCTCGGCGGGATTCCGCTTCAACCTCTGGTGACAACCTCAACCCGTCAACTCTATCATGCGACCGATGACACATGGCGAGATACGCGGCACGATACTGCTCATGCTTGTCATAGCGGTTATATTGGCCGTGGTTTCTGTTAACCGGGGATGCTCCGGCGACGCTGCGACCTCTGCATTTTCCTCCAAGGATTCCCCCTCCGCTTTCACGATTGACTCCCTAAGAATGGAGGAGAAGGCGGCACGTTATGACGACACGACAGGAAGGAAAGCGGCTCATACGGACGACTCCGTATCGCTCGGAGAAAGGGGCCGGAAAGCGGCCAGCGGGAAGGGACGCAAACCCGCCGCGAGGAAGCGGCCCTCCTCCCCTACCCCGAGCCCGCTCGACAGGCCTATCTGACCCGGGGGACATGCAGACCCCATAACACATCCGATTATCCAGCTGCTTGCCCCTTATGTGACTGGTTAGCCGCCGATATGGATAGCTCACAAAAAGCCCGGGCACGGATTCCTGTGAAAAGGATTCGTGCCCGGGTTTATTTCTTTCGCGAACGGTCGGGGAGACCGGTCTGGAAGCTGCGGTGAGAGTCTTATTTCTTCTTGCGGTCGCCGTAGCGTGAGAGGAACTTGTCGACGCGACCTGCGGTGTCGACAAGCTTCTGCTTGCCGGTGAAGAAGGGGTGAGATGAGGATGTGATTTCAAGCTTCACCAGAGGATAGGTCTCGCCATCGATTTCGATAGTCTCCTTGGCAGCGACGGTCGAATGGGTGATGAAGATTTCCTCGTTCGACATATCTTTGAAAACTACTTTGCGATAGTTGGAAGGATGGATGTCTTTTTTCATTTTATCTGTGGGTTGTTATTGTTTCTGAGTGTTGTGGAAGCGTCGCTGGTAGGGCGACTTTTAGTAATGGCCTGCAAATTTAGGCATTTTTGGTTTAATAGCCAAACCTTTGCGGAAAAATCTTCGCCATCGGCGGAATACTCCGGTTTAAATCCGCCGTTTATTTGCCTTTCCGAAATATTATTACTACTTTTGTATCAAAACAACATCACTTGCAATGAAGAAACAGCCCTCAATGGCCGTCCTGGCGGCCGCCTCACTGGCGCTGAGCGCCGCCGCATACGGCAATTTCGAGAAATCCGGCAACGATGTCATCCGTGTCACACGCGTCGCCGAGGAATCAGACACGCTGAAAGCCGACTCTGTGGGCTTCGGCTTCATCGATGTCAAGGTATTGCCCCACACATCGGTCAAAGACCAGAACAAGAGCGGCACATGCTGGTGTTTCGCCTCCACTTCTTTCTTCGAGGATGAGATTCTCCGCCAGGGGGGTGACTCGCTCGACCTGAGCGAGATGTTCTCCGTCCGCCAGTGTTACCTCGACAAGGCCGACCGCTACATCCGTCTTTACGGCCAGACCAACTTCGCCGCCGGAGGCTCGGCCCTCGATGTCCCCTATGTATGGGAGCGTTACGGAGCTGTCCCCGAGGAGGTGTACACCGGCCTCAACTACGGGGAGGAGAAGCATGTCCACGGTGAGCTTGACGCCGTTCTGAAAGCTTACCTCGACGCGGTAAAGGCCAATCCCAACAAGAAGATTTCGACCGCCTGCGCAAGGGCTATGAGGCGATTCTCGACGCCTACCTGGGTAAAGTGCCCGAGACTTTCACCGTCAACGGCAAGACTTACACCCCCCAGAGCTACGCCAAGTCGCTTCCCATCAAGGTTGACGACTATGTCTCGATAACCTCCTTCACCCATCATCCTTTCTATGAGGAGTTTGCCGTCGAGGTGCCTGACAACTGGATCTGGGAGAAGTCGGTCAACCTGCCGATGGAGGAGATGAAGGCTGTCGTAGACAATGCCATCGAGAACGGTTATCCGGTGGTGTGGGCAGCCGATGTCAGTGAGGGCGGTTTCAAATGGTATGAAGGTTATGCCGTCATGCCAAAGGAGACAAACGCCGCCGACCTCGAAGGCTCGGAGCTGTCGCGTTGGGTGAAGCTCAGCGACAAGGACCGCGCCGCCGCCCGCTTCGATTTCAAGGAGCCTGTCCCCGAAATGGAAATCACCCAGGAGCTGCGCCAGCAGATGTTCGACTCCCAGGAGACGACCGACGACCACGGGATGGAAATCATCGGCACCGCCCGCGACAAGAATGGCAACCGTTATTACAAGGTGAAGAATTCCTGGGACACCAACCAGGTCTATGACGGCTACTTCTATGTGTCTGAGCCTTATTTCTACGCCAAGACCATCGATATCCTCGTCCACAAGGATGCCATCCCCAAGGAAATCGCGAAGAAAATAAAGAAATAACTTACTAATTTTCTGACAAAAACGTTATCTATACAGCGGGGACGGTCTGTCTCCGCTGTATATATAACGTAAATAACCTCACCCAATTGAGCAATCTGTCGACTGCCATATCGCGGGGCGCGGCCTCGCTGGCGATACTACTCGCGGCCATCCTGCCGACTTCCTGTCGGAAGGATGCACCGAAAAGTGTCGACCCGATCGCCCATAACGCCTATTATGACATATGGCCTGACAGCATCGACCTCCACGACGGGGTGGTGCTGAGAGCCATGTCGGATTCGCTTATGGAGGTCAGGGTCAGCGGCAACGTGCTCGACAGCATAACGGCGGGGGCGATTCCGCCCGGCAGGATGACTTTCCGGTCCACCCATCCGTTGCTAGATTTCCTATACCGCCTCGAAGCCTCCACCCCGGCCTCGGGACGTTATTCGGCGGTCACACCCTATGAAATTTTCCTGAACCCGACCCAGAACGACTCAGCGATGGCGGTGTTGGAGGGGAGGCTCAGGAATGGTGTGGTAATCCCGTGGGAGACACGCACCCTGGGATGGCCCACTGTCAATTCCAATGCCGAATGGTTGCTGGCCGCTTCCGAGGTTGGTGTGGCCACCGGCGACCAGCGGTGGATCAGGACCGTCAACCAGACGGCCAAAGCCGTCATCGCGTCTGACAACCGGATTGCCCGCAATCCCGCTACCGGACTTTTCATCGGCATTCCGCGTTATATGGCCGCCAGCCGAGGGATACTCCCGGGGTGGATGGAGCCGTCAGACATTTTCCAGCAATCGACCCTCGCAGTGAACATGGCTTATGCCGCATCGATGAAAAACCTCGGGATGCCGACCGACTCCCTCATCGGGGCATTGAAAGACCTTATGTGGATTCCGAACATGGGGTATTTCAGCGCGACCGCCTACGGGGTGGCTGTCTATCCCCTCCCCCTGCAGGTTACCGACAACCTCGCCCAGTCCGTGGCGATACTGTCGGGAGTGCTTCCCGACGCCATGGCAGATGCCATCATCCGTAAGACACCGATAGGCCCTGCCGGAATCTCGCTATACCAACCCGCGCTCCCTCCGGCGAGCGGCGAACTGAAGGAGGAGATTCCCGCCACTCTATTGCAGACCGCATGGACGGCGGCAGCAGGCAGCCGGGGGAACGAGGCAGCATATTCCACGGCGGTGGGTGAACTTCTGGCCATCGAAGGTAAGCGGCTGCTTGGTTTCCGCCATCAGCTCCCCACATTCCGGTCTACTTTCACCACATTCATAACCCGTGCGTTGCTGGGGATGAAATACACCGATGACGGGGTGTTCTTCGTCCCTTATGTCCCTGAAAATCTCCCGGGAGAAAAGATTGTCGGCAATCTCCGCTATCGCAAGGCGATACTTGACATTAAAATCACAGGCACCGGGAAAGCCATCTCGACATTCACCATCGACGGCAAGCCATCGGAACCCTTCTTCCCCGCATCGCTTGAGGGGCGGCATCAGATATCCATCACCCTTGCCGGAGCATCTGCCGACCCGGGCTATGTGACTGTCAGCGAGCAGGAGATGCCTGTGCCCCTTCCTCCGGTCGCGGAATGGAAATCGCTAAGGGAAGCCACATTACACTCGGGAGTTCTGCCATCCACGCTGCCGCGCCACACTCTTACCGAGGATGTGGCCACATACCTGGAGAGCGGGGCGGGTGATTGCCGTCTGGTTTACATAAACGGTGTCTTGCAGGAAGAGATTTTCCGGAGCAATTACCGGCTCTATGACGCCCAGAAACTGGCAGTAGTGCAGTTCACGGCATTCGCCAACAGCGAGTTGTCGGGATTCAGCAGCAAGCCGTATCTCTATCTGCCGCCAAGCAAGCGCCACACGATTTACGCCTCGTCGCTGGCGAAGACCGGCACCAAGGTGTTGGAAGACAAAAGCGTGGCTTCCAAGTTTGTTGAATCCAACCGGTTCAAGAACCGTACTGTCAGCTTTGATTTCGATGCCCCGCAAGAGGGTCGGTATCTTGTCGAGGTTCACTATGCCAACGGGCTCGGGGTCGTAAACAGCCAGCGAAAGGTAGCCCTGCGCATCCTCCGGGCAAACGGCAGTGAGGCTGGAATCTTTGTTTTCCCGCAGCTCACGGCTGCCAACGCCCAAAAAGGGGAGAAGACATCCTGGCAGGAGATGACGGCGTGGAGTAACTCCCTGATTGTCAATCTCCGGAAAGGCACAAACCATCTTGAACTGCGCTATTACCAGCCCTCACCGGTCTATGCCGACCCGAATTCAAACGTGGTGCTGTTCGATCTGGTAAGGCTCACGCCGGTCGATTGAACCGCCGGATTATTTGAATATCTTTAACTTACATCAATACCATCTCACCTATGAAACTGAAACGACTGGCTATGATTTCTCTTAGCATGCTTGCGGGCGCCGCAAGTATCTTCGGGGCAAAGAAAGCCCCGATGGTGACTAATGTCGAGCCCCCCTGCTGGTGGACCGGAATGTCTGACCCCTTACTCCAGGTGATGGTCACTGGCCCGGGTATCGCCGCCGCAGATGTCACCACCGATTATCCCGGCGTCACCCTGAAAGATGCCGTGGCACTCGACAGCCCCAATTACAAAATACTCTATTTCGACATCACTCCCGAGGCCAAGCCCGGCAAGATGAATATTGAGTTTTCCCTTAATGGCCGGAAGGCTACCATACCCTACGAGCTGAAACAGCGCACCAAAAAGGGTGAGGAATATGTGGGCTTCGACGCGTCGGATGTCCTCTACCTCCTTATGCCCGACCGTTTCGCCCAGGGTGACATGGATGCAGCCAAGGCTTTCGACGGTCTCGACTATCCTATCGGGGCTGACCGGAATGACCCCAATGGCCGTCATGGCGGCAACATCAGGGGTATCATCGACAATCTCGACTATATCGACTCCCTGGGTGTGACCGCCATATGGAGCTGTCCGGTGCTGGAGAACGACATGCCCGGCGGCAGTTACCACGGCTACGCCACCACCGATTATTACCGTATCGACCCCCGTTTCGGCACCAATGAGGAATGGCAGGAACTTGTGGCGGAAGCCAACAAGAGGGGAATAAAGGTGGTGATGGACATGATTTTCAATCATTCAGGTCTCAACCACCCCTGGATTGCCGACAAGCCATCCAAAGACTGGTTCAACCATCCCGAAGGGACCGAGACCACCAATTTCCGTCTCTCGACAATCCATGACCCCTATGTCTCGGACTATGACCTCGACCATACCGTCAACGGATGGTTCGTCACCGCCATGCCTGACCTCAACCAACGCAATCCCCATCTGATGAAGTATCTCATCCAGAACTCCATATGGTGGATCGAGACATCAAAAATCAACGGTATAAGAATGGATACCTATCCTTATGCCGACCTTGAGGGGATGGCTTCATGGGCGAAAGCCATCCTTGCGGAATACCCCAACTTCAATATCGTCGGGGAATGCTGGTATGGCAATGAGGCCGGGTCTGCTTTCTGGCAGAAAGGCAACCGTCTGAATCCGCGCGAGACCGAACTGCCTACCGTGATGGACTTCCTCATCTCCATCAACGGCCACAAGTATTTCGAAGAAGAGACCGATCCCTGGAATGGCCTCAACCATCTATATGACCATCTGGCGATGGATTTCCTCTATCCCGACCCGCAGAAGGTGCTGACCTTCCTTGACAACCATGACACAGACCGTTTCCTGCTGGCCGAACCTGATTCGCTCGGCTCTTGGAAGCAGGCTGTCGCTTTCCTGCTCACCTCACGCGGCATTCCCCAGCTTTATTACGGCACGGAGCTGCTGATGAATGGCTCGAAGGAGGGTTCTGACGGTTATGTGCGCCGCGATTTCCCCGGCGGTTTCCCCGGCGACACCATCAATGCCTTCAAGTCTGAGGGACGTACGGCTATGCAGAATGAGGCGTGGAATTTCATGTCGAAACTGCTCCACTGGCGTCGCGGCGAAGCAAATGAAGTGATAGCCAAAGGCTCGCTCAAGCATTTCATGCCCCAGAACGGCATGTATGTCTACCGCCGTAAACTTGGCGACAAGGAGGTGACAGTGCTGATGAACGGCACATCCAAGCCCCTGACCGTCACGATGGAACGCACTCTCGAAATCCTCCCCTACGGCCCCCGTCTCCATGACATCATATCCGACGAGGATGTCACTATCGCCGAGAAGATGACTTTCGCGCCACGCCAGGTGATGGTGCTCCAGAACTTCTGACAACTTCAATCCTTTTCCCGATTTTGAAACGAATAGGCATACTTTCCGACACCCATTCCTGTTGGGACGCGCGTTTCGCCACCCATTTCAAGGACTGCGACGAGATATGGCATGCGGGCGACATCGGCTGTGTCGATGTAATCCGTCGGCTCGAAGAGGTCTGTCCGGTGGTCCGTGCCGTCCACGGCAACATAGACTACGGTGAGACCCGCCGTTATTTCCCCTCTGTGCAACAGTTCAGGGTGGAGGAAACGAATGTCTTCATGACCCACATCGGAGGTTATCCCGGGCGCTATCAGCCCGGGATAACCCAGATGCTGCGTGACGCGCAGGCGAAGATTTTTGTCTGCGGCCACAGCCATATCCTCAAGGTGATGTTCGACCCTACCCTTGATTGCCTCCATATCAATCCGGGAGCGGCCGGTCACCACGGCTGGCAGTCGAAGCGGACTCTGGTCAAGCTCGACATCGACGGTACCACACCCAAAAACCTTGAGGTCATCGAACTCGGCTCATTAAAAATCTGATTACCGCAATGGCTATTTCCAAGCAACTGATTCCAGTTCTCATAGCTCTTTTGCCCGGAGTGTTCTTCAACTCATGCAAGACTTCTGAGGAGAACTACAAGAAGGCCTACCAGGCCGCTGTCGAAAAACAGAACGAGGGCTATACCGACGAGGAAATCCTCAGCATGGCCCGGGAGGAGGCAATCCCCCGCACGGTCTTCAATGGTGACTCAATCCCGATGAAGGGGGTGTATGTCAACACCGTCAAGCTCGACCCTCCGGTGGCTGCCGCGCTGCGTTACAATGTCATTGTGGCCACTTTCAAACAGAAATTCAATGCTATGTCTGTCCTCGACAGACTCCGCCAGAAAGGGTATGACGATGGCCGACTGCTTATCGACCGGGAGCAGACCTATTATGTCGCGGCCTCGACCTCAGACTCATTGGCAAACGCCGTCAAGACCCTGCGGGAATTGCAGGAATCCTCTCCGGTGGCGATGAAATCCCCCTGCCCATACATCCTGCGCAAACCCTGAAACCGATTTCTACAGAAACAAGAAAGACCGGGGATACTCTTCTGAAAAGGGCATCCCCGGTCTTTTATCGGTCTTATGGCTGTTGAAGCCACAGTATGGGTTTACTTGTCCTGTACGAGTGTGAAAAGGAAATCCTTCTCATCTTCGGGATTGGTCTGGACATCGACTTTGCCTTCGCGGGCAAGCCAGCCGATGGCGGCAAACACTTCCTTGTCTTTCAGCTTGGTCTCTTTCTTGAGCTGCTTCAGACCTACCACGACATCTTTGTCATTGAGGGCGGTCCAGACAAGGCCGGCCCAGGTTCCAATTGCTTCTGCGTTCATTGTCAGTTTTATTAAACGATTATACATTTTGGCGGTGAATCCGCCTGCGAAAAGAGTCACAAATGATTCATTTGGATACGATTGCGCTGCAAAATTATGTAATTTTTTGAAAATAACCTAATTATGACGACACATTTTTATCCATCTATTTGAATAACATTTCGCAACCATTTAAGGTTCAATATTTTATGGATTAACATTTTTAACGGATTTTTTCGTAACTTTGCAGCCGCGAGGAGTGTTTTCCATACCGGAGACGGCTCCATTGCATATTTCTCACACCTGACAGATGGCTAAATCCAAGAAAAGCAAGCAGACTACGACAGAGGGCACATTGCGTGAAGGTCTGGTAATCAAGAACACCGGTTCATGGTATGACGTGCTGACTGATGCCAGCTCGGCTACATCTTCAGAGCAAAGCGGCCTGGAAACGATATCATGTAAAGTTAAAGGCAACTTCCGGCTCAAAGGTATCCGTACCACAAATCCGGTAGCCGTCGGCGACCGCGTCAGCCTGCTTGTCAATCCTGACGGATCGGCTTACATTACCGCCATCACCCCCCGGCGCAATTATATCATACGCAGGGCGAGCAACCTGTCGAAAGAGGCGAGTATCCTCGCAGCCAACCTTGACGGGGCGATGCTGGTGGTGTCTCTGAAACATCCGACAACCTCCACAAATTTCATCGACCGCTTCCTCGCCACCGCCGAGGCATACCAGGTTGAAGCCACGTTGGTGATAAACAAGACCGACCTGCTCGACCAGCCGGAAGACCGCGAGCTGCTTGAAGCGGTGGCATATCTCTACCGCTCAATCGGCTACCGTGTGATAGAGGTATCATCATTGACCGGCGACGGACTCGACCGGGTGAAGGATGCTCTGCGCGACCGCACGACGTTGGTATCCGGAAATTCCGGGGTTGGGAAATCCACCCTCATCAACGCCTTGATTCCGGGACTTGACCTGAGGACTGCCGCGATTTCTGATGTCCATGACCAAGGCACTCATACCACGACCTTCTCGGAGATGTTTCCCCTCCCCTTCGGGGGCTGGATAATAGACACGCCGGGGGTACGCGGCTTCGGCACCATCGAAATGGAGGCCAACGAGGTCTCCCATTACTTCCCGGAAATCTTCAAGGAGTCGGCCAACTGCCGTTTCGGTGACTGCACCCATACCCATGAACCGGGCTGTGCCGTCCTCCGTGCCATCGCTGACAACCGTATCTCCCAGTCGCGCTACAACTCCTACCTCTCCATCCTCAACGACAGCGACGAAGGGAAATACCGCGCCCCGCAGTAATATTTTCTGAATTTATCCGCCTCGGCAAAGATTATAATCTCAACAGTTTTTTCATTCCTGGAATTTTCATAAGCATCCATCCAGCTGTCAAAGACAAGATTGCATTCACGGCTACATACACAATCGCTCCTATTACCTCCGGCAACTGCATCATCGGTTCTGCAATCCATTCCAAGAATACCGACCCCAACAAATAAGCCGGCATAAAAATTACCGCCATCTCTTCCATAAACCGGTTGTTCATTTTAAATTTCATAAAGAGGGCAAACACTGATACCACAAAAATCATAATTGGCACGGATGCATAAGCATACTCACAGAACCTAATACCTCGTATGGATGCTATTAAATTCAAAAACACAAAGCAACCCATCGACATCATTATCACTATTGACCAACGGCCAAGCCAGTCTAATACATCATATCTCTTGATCAACCCTCCTAAACAAAAATATCCTAACCAATTCCATAATCTTAGTGTCTGAGGAACATCTAACTCACTGATGATACCATTGACAGGCCTAACAATACTGAAAAAGAAGACAAATGACATAATGCAAACCAGACCTCCTGTAACATATAGGAATTGTCTTTTTTTCTCTCGGTATATCCAATTTATAATCGGATATGCCAAATAGACCAGGCAGAGGCCTCCTACAAACCAGATTAATCCATAGTCCCCTTTTTGAAAGAGATTAAGACAAAATTGACGAGGGATATCAATAACTATAATTTCTTTGTCCAATATTAACCATTTTAAGGCAACCACCAACAAATACAGCAGAAAGGCCGCCCGTAAAATCTTCCCTATCTTTTTCCACGCATATCCATAACCAACGTCTTTACGCCCTAATAATTGATAACCACTGACCATAAAAAACATTGGAATAGCCAGCACACCACAACAATAGACAAATCTGGTCATCGACCATAAAGAGTTTACGCCTGTCGCATAATAATAATTATCCGCACAATGAAGACACAGCACTAAAATAAGGCTCATCAGCTTCAACGCATCGAGGTTTGGGACGCGTTTCTTTCCGGAGAGAATTACTTCCGGCCTTTCATTCAGCAGCCTTCGTCCTACATTTTTCAAACCAATACTTATATTCATTCCACGCATATCTCAATCGGCAAAGCTGCTTGTGAAGATAGAATCCACTTTTTGGTTGATAATCAAATCCAGGAGGTCGATGGTTGAAGGAGTCGTGGATGAAAGAGCTGGCGTTGATGCCCCCGAAACAGGTTCAGAAACCGGAACCGACGGAGAAGACGCAAGGATGACATCTGGAGTCTCTACGCCGACACTACCGTCAGGAATAGAAGGAACCACAGGCACCTCCTGAATCCGGGGAATGACAGGTACAGAAGGTGCCATCTCCGGTTCCGGAGCAGGAGCGGTTCTCTTCTCTTTAACAGACCGTCCCTGTTTGCCACCGTTGATATTGGCGAACGCCATAGGGGCGCTTTCGATACGTGCGCCTGTGAAATACCGTTGTCCCCAGTAGCCTGAGTCAAAGCCGCTGACCATCACTCCCCGGCTCGAAGAGGCGTGAATCATTCTCCCCTCCCCTATATACAGCCCGACATGCGACACCTTGTCGTCATCATTGTCTGAGCTGAAAAACACGAGGTCTCCCGGACGCATCTTGTTGCGGGCAATCTTCGTGCAATACCTCACCTGCTCGCGAGTAGAACGTGGCAGCTTGAGACCGCACACATTCCCATAGACCCTCATCACAAGCCCGGAGCAATCGGTTCCGGCCTTGGAGTCACCCCCATAAAGGTACCGTGTGCCAATCCAGCCCTGCGCCTCGCTGACGAGAGCTTTCGCCATCGGATCGCTGATTCCTTTGGTGTAGTCTTTCAGGTCGACCCTGACCGCTGAGGATTCGCTCCCCCTCTTCACCGAAGACCGCGACGACTTGCAGCCTGTCAGCATCAACAGGGAGGCGGCAACCACCAGGATTCCTCTCAGAAATGATAATTTAAAGCTATGGGCAAACATTACTTTATTCACCACAAAAATACTCACTTTCAGTCTCTAAACAAAACTCCCAAAGATTTTTTCACAGTTTTATGCAACTTTTTCCCTAATTTCGCACTCTAATATCCCGAAACAGCTAATCATCATTCCGTTATTCCAATGGATATTTTAAAGGTAAACAACGTCAGCAAACGCTACACCAACCATGTCGCCCTCGACGACGTGTCACTTTCGGTGCCGGAAGGAAAGATATATGGCCTGCTCGGCCCCAACGGCGCGGGCAAGACCACACTCATCCGCATCATCAACCATATCACCGCGCCCGACTCCGGTTCAGTTGAATTCCTCGGCCATCCCCTGACCGCCGAGGATGTGGTCAACATCGGCTACCTCCCCGAGGAACGCGGTCTTTACAAAAAGATGCGGGTCGGAGACCAGGCACTGTTCTTCGCCAAACTGAAAGGGTTAAAGACCAAGGAAGCCACCGCCGAGCTCCGCAAATGGTTCGAACGGTTCGGCATCTCTGACTGGTGGAACCGCAAGGTCGAGGAACTGTCGAAAGGCATGGCCCAGAAGGTACAGTTCATAGTCACTGTGCTTCACCGTCCGAAACTCCTCATCTTCGACGAACCGTTCTCAGGCTTCGACCCCATCAATGCCGACCTGCTCAAGAACGAGATACTGCGTCTGCGCGACGAAGGGGCCACAGTGATTTTCTCCACCCACAATATGGGAAGCGTCGAGACCCTCTGTGACAACATCACCCTCATCAACCGCTCCCACAACATACTGTCGGGTAATGTCAACGAGATACGCGAACGCATGGGACGCGGACGCTACACCCTCTCATTCGAGGGTGAGCCTGAACGCCTGCTTGCCGCCCTCGGCGAAAGGGTTGTCGAGCATACATTTGAAAAAGAGGTCAATTCACCGGTGACAAACGCCAAGCTACTCCTCAAACCCGACGTCACAATCCGCGAGACCATCTCACTGGCCAACGACACGGTGGACATCGTCAGCTTCGACCGTGCCCTCCCCTCAATGAACGAAATCTTCATCCACACCGTCAAGAACAATGAACAATAACCTCGGTATAATCGTCCGCCGCGAGTTTATGGAACGCGTCGGCAAGAAAAGTTTTATCGTCACCACGTTGCTGATGCCCGTGCTGATGCTGATGATGATGACCCTTCCGGCCCTTATCGCCATCTTCTCCACACCCTCCGACAAATCCATCGCCGTGTGTGACCAGAGCGGAGTGGTGATGCCAATACTCGAACAGGCCGGAATCGAGCATCTGACCTTCGTCTCGACCGACCAGCCTTCAGACTCCGTTCTCCACGACTCCGACTATTATGGTGTGCTGTCAATTCCTGCCGACATTGTAGAGCGTCCCTCCTCCGCGCTGCTCTTCATCCATGAAGGAGGCTCGGTAGAGACCGAAAGCAGCATCCGCAATCTCATCAAGGAGGCTGTCCGCGACCAGAGGATGCAGGCCTACGACATCGACAACCTCCAGCAGATTCTCGACGAGACCAATGTGGAGGTGAACCTCCAGACCATCCGTGTTGACGAGACCGGCGCGGAGGAAGCCACCTCCTCATCCCTCTCGTTCGGCATCGGCATGTTCATGACCTTCCTCCTCTACATGTTCCTGCTTATGTACGGCCAGCTTGTCATGACCTCAATCATCGAGGAGAAAAACAACCGCGTGCTTGAACTGGTGGTATCCTCCGTCAAGCCCCTCCACCTCATGCTCGGCAAGATATTCGGCGTAGGGCTGGTGGCCGTGGTGCAGATAATCATCTGGGGAGCATTGCTGTGCGTCATGTCAGCCTTCCTCCTTCCGGCCCTCATCCCGGCTGAAGTCGGCGAGCAGGTTGCAATGTTCAACACCGGCAACCTCCCCACCGGAGCCGACACCCTCAACCCCGAGCTGCTCAACGCCATCTCCCTCTTCAGCTCCGTGGCCTACATCGCCAAGCTCTTCGGCTTCATACTCATCTTCCTGATAGGCGGATTCCTCTTCTACGCGTCGATATTCGCCGCCATCGGTTCAGCCGTCGACAACATCCAGGACGCTTCCCAGCTGACATCATTCGCCGTCATCCCCATCGTGATCGGTCTGATTGTCGGCATGACCGCAGGCTCCGACCCCAATTCCACCCTCGCTTTCTGGACATCCGTAATCCCCTTCACCTCCCCGATGGTCATGCTGATGCGAGTTCCCTTCGGCATCCCCTCATGGGAAGTATGGCTGGCAATCGCAGTCCTCTACCTCTCATTCCTGGCAATGGTCTGGGTCGCAGCGAAAATCTACCGTATCGGCATCTTCATGTACGGCAAGAAACCCTCGATGCGCGACCTCATCCGCTGGGCCCGCTACAAATGACAAGACGGCCTGACCATCGGCCATAGCCACATATTCCGGAGATATTCCGGCAAAGCTCCCCGCAAACGGGTCAAAACAAACAAGTTCTGCAACTTTTTTTCGGAAAAATTTGCCCATCCCGAAAAAAATCGCTTACTTTGCACTCTGTTTTGTGGCTCCTCCTTGAAAGCCGGGAGAAAGATGCAACTCCGGGTGATATGAGAATTGAGATGGCGGCCACGCAACTATGTATTAATCAAGAAATCACAATAACAGCCATGTCAAAGATTTGTCAGATTACAGGCAAAAAAGCGATTACAGGTAATAACGTATCGCACTCGAAGCGCCACACAAAGCGCCGCTTCAATGTGAACCTCTTCAACCGCAAGTTCTACTGGGTGGAACAGGACACCTGGATCCTCCTGACCGTTTCTGCCGCCGGCCTCCGCACCATCAACAAGATGGGTCTCGACGCTGCCCTCAAGCAGGCGAATGAAAAGGGTTATTTAACTGACATCAAAACATTAGACCTCTAAACTACAATGGCAAAGAAAGCTAAAGGCAATCGCGTGCAGGTAATCCTCGAATGCACCGAACATAAGGCCAGCGGAATGCCCGGCACTTCCCGCTACATCACCACCAAGAACCGCAAGAACACTACCGAGCGTCTTGAACTGAAGAAATACAACCCCATCCTCAAGCGCGTAACTGTTCACAAGGAAATCAAATAAAATCTAACATCCTTAATCACAACCAGATATGGCAAAGAAAACCGTTGCATCGCTGCAGAAAGGCGAAGGCCGTACCTACTCCAAGGTAATCAAGATGGTGAAGTCGCCCAAGACCGGCGCATACACCTTCCAGGAGCAGATGGTCCCCAACGACGCAGTACAGGGCATCCTCAAATAACACTTCCCCATCACGTCGGACGCAAGCCCGTCACGGAAGACTCCGGGAAATCCCCCGGAAACAGCCTGCCGCCTCATCGCGGCAGGCTGTTTCCGTTTACCCGGCCCCCCAAGCCGCCCGCCCTCCCACTCCTCCCATCTCTCCCAAAAGTCCCAATCCTCCCAATCATCCCACTCCTCCCATCCCATCCCGCCGCGAGGCAAGCTCCTGAAATAAAATTTTAAGAAAATTTCAACCATTATTTGGGAATCACAGAGTTTTGAGTTATTTTTGCAGTAGTTTTCCTGCCACAAAACAGGAGACATCACGCAAGCCATCCCCGCCACCGCCGGATGACTTCATCCGCCTGTATGATATCAGCAAGGATTTATGCTTAAAAACTTTTTCATATCGATGCTCGGCGCGATTGCCGGGTTCTGGATTTCAATGATGCTTATGGTCGTTGTCGGGTTCGCCGTCGTAATCGGATCCGCAGCTTCCGCGTTTGTCAGCTCACAGTCAACCAACACCTCCATCGAGAAGGAGTCCGTGCTTGAGATATGCTTCGACTCCGACATCGAGGAAAGACCAACACCCCGCAACTTCGAAGCCGTCCTGAACCAGTCGCCCGGTTCACAGACCCTCCCCAACATCCTGCGGGCAATCCGTGCCGCCAAAGATGACGACCGCATCGAAGGCATATACCTCAAATGCGACGGCTCAGCCGCAGGCTTCGCCACCCGCGAGGCAATCACACGCGCCCTCGTCGATTTCAAGAAATCAGGCAAATGGATAATGGCATACGCCGACAGCTATATGCAGGGAGACTACTATATGGCCTCCTGCGCTGATTACCTCTACCTCAATCCCGCCGGGTCGGTCGATGTAAGAGGTATCACCTCGACAATCCCCTTCTTCAAAGGGCTGCTCGACAAAGTAGGGGTCGAGATGCAAGTCTTCAAGGTAGGCACCTACAAAAGCGCCGTCGAGCCATACATCCTTGACAATATGAGCGACGCCAACCGCGAGATGACCCAGTTCTTCATCAACAACATCTGGAACGGAATAGCCTCACGCATCGCCGAGAACCGAGGGGTGAAAGTGGCGACCGTAAACCAGTGGGCCGACTCACTGGTGGCATTCGACAGCCCCCAGCAGCTTGTCGACCTGAAAGTGGTCGACGCCCTGAAATACGCCGACGAGGTCGAGGAGGAACTCAAAGGGATGACCAATGTCAAGAAAGGTAAAGACCTCCGCCTTATTGACTACGCCGCCTACAACACCCTCGCCGACGCTCCCCACGAAAAGAAAGAGAAAAACAAGATAGCCGTCTACTACGCCTGCGGTGACATCACCGACGACGGCGACGGCGGCATCACCGCCACCAACGTGGTACCCGACATCCTCGACCTCGCCAAGGACGACGACATCCAGGCCCTGGTGTTGCGCGTCAACTCAGGCGGAGGCTCAGCCTACGCCTCGGAACAGATCTGGCACGCGCTCGAAGTGTTCAAGTCCAAAGGGAAGACCTTCTACGTCTCCATGGGCGATTACGCCGCATCCGGAGGTTATTACATCTCCTGCGGAGCTGAGAAAATCTACGCCGAGCCCTCCACCCTCACCGGTTCGATCGGCATCTTCGGAATGATTCCCTGCGCCAAAGAGCTAATCACCGACAAGCTCGGAGTGAACTTCGGGGTGGTCTCCACCAACGCCAACGGTGCGTTCCCCTCGCTGTTCGAGCCTGCCACCCCATTCCAGGCACAGCGTCTCCAAGGTTCAATCAACCGTGGATATGAGCTGTTCACCTCCCGCTGCGCCGAGGGACGCCATATCCCCCAGGATTCCATCAAAGCCATCGGAGAGGGACGCGTGTGGGATGGACGCACCGCCAAGAAACTCGGCCTTGTCGACGAACTCGGCGGCCTGCAGGCCACCATCGACGCCCTGGCCAAGAAGATGGACTACGACAAATACCAGGTCGTTGTCTATCCCGAAGTCGAGAAATCCTTCTGGGATGTCATCGCCGAGATGCCGACCCAGGTCAAAGCCAACGCCCTGCGTGAGGAGCTTGGCACCTATTATCCAGTCTATATGGAGCTTAAGCGACTTGAGAACCTTGAGCCGGTGCAAGCCCGAATGATGCCTGTGACCCTGCAGTGACAAAAAACAAACTCATATCAAACCTCTTGCTTCTCCCCACGTCGAAAATTTACGGCCTGGGGGTAGGGATTCGCAACCTTATGTTCAAGTGGCGCATCCTGAAACAGCGGGAGTTTGACGTGCCGGTGGTGGTGGTCGGCAACCTCGCCGTCGGAGGCACCGGCAAGACCCCACATGTCGAATATATCCTCGAACTTCTCAAGTTCAAATACCATATCGGGATGATTTCCCGGGGCTACAAGCGCAAGACAAAAGGGTTCGTCCTGGCCACCCGCCGCTCCACCCCCCTCGACATCGGCGACGAGCCATATCAGATTTACCAGAAATTCGGGCGCGACATAACTGTCGCCGTCTGCGAAGACCGCTGCGCCGGCATCGAGGAGTTGCTGCGCATCGACCCGAAAATCAACCTGATTGTCCTCGATGACGCCTTCCAGCACAGGTATGTCAAACCAACCGTGTCGATTGTCCTCACCGACTTCAACGCCCCGGTGTTCTCCGACTCCCTCCTCCCTCACGGAAGGCTGCGCGAACCGATGGGGGCTATCTACCGCGCCGACATGGTGGTGGTCACCAAATGCCCCGAACGCCTCAAGGCCATCGAATACCGCATATTCAAGAACAGCCTGAAACTCTTCCCCTACCAGGGACTCTTCTTCTCGGCGATAGAGTATTCCCCCCTCCAGCCCCTATTCCCCGACGAAGCCCTGCAGCCCCCCTACCTCAGCTGGCTTACCGAGGCTGATTCCATACTGGCCCTCTCAGGCATCGCCAACCCCAAACCATTCGTGCGTTATCTGCGCGGCTTCCACGCCAAGGTAAAGGTAAAGCAATACCCCGACCATCACAACTTCACCCGCCGCGACCTCGACAGCCTGCTGAGACGCTTCAACGAGATGGAAGGGGAGCGCAAGCTCCTCATCACCACGGAGAAAGACGCCGTGCGCCTAATCAACAACCCCTACTTCCCCCAGGAGCTGAAAGACTGCGCCTACTATCTGCCGGTCAAAGTGAAATTCGACCCACACAATGTCGACACCTTCGACGACGAGCTGCAGAAACTGCTGCTCAACTCCATAAAATAATCCCGCAGACAGACCGACTCCGGACCGGACCACTCCTCCTCTCTCTTCTCACAACTGAACCAACCTCCGGTCCCCGACGTTTCAACATAAGCATCCCTTGGCCACAAATTCCCCCACCGGGCCGGGGAGATATCAAAACAACCGGTTAATCTTACTACCCATGTTAGAAAAAATCAACCAGACAGCTGATTTCCTCCGCTCCAAAGTGAGCGACATGCCCAAAATCGCCATCATCCTCGGCACAGGCCTCGGCCCCATCGCCGACCTCATCGAAGAGAAGACCGTCATCCCCTATTCCCAGATTCCCAACTTCCCCGTCTCTACCGTCGAAGGCCACAGCGGCAACTTCATATTCGGCAACCTCGCCGGGAAACGGGTCATGGCCATGCAGGGTCGCTTCCACTACTATGAAGGTTACGACATGAAGACCGTGACCTTCCCCGTTCGCGTGATGCGTGCCCTTGGTGTGGAGACCCTCATCGTCTCCAACGCCGCAGGCGGAATGAACAAGGAGTTCCTTGTAGGCGACGTGATGGTGATCACCGACCATATCAACCTCTTCCCCGAGAATCCTCTCCGTGGCAAGAACTACAACGAGCTTGGCACACGCTTCCCCGCTATGACCGAGGCCTACTCCAAGCGGCTTGTGGCCATCGCCGACACCATCGCCCAGGAAAAGAAGATACGCCTGATGCACGGCGTGTATGTCGGCACCACCGGTCCCACCTTCGAGACCCCCGCCGAATATGAGTATTTCCGCATCATCGGCGGCGACGCCGTGGGCATGTCCACCGTGCCCGAAGTCATCGTGGCCAACCACGGCGGCATGGAGGTGTTCGGCCTTTCAGTCATCACCGACCTTGGCGGCAAGGACATCACCCAGGTACCCACCCACGAGGAGGTGCAGCAGGCAGCCATCACGGCCGAACCTGTCACCAAGATGCTCGTCCACGAGCTTATCGCCCGTCTCTGAGACCCGGCATACCGCCGGAATCCCACGGCTTAAATCTCACGCAGATTACCGCGTCCGGGCGGAATCTGCGTGAGATTTCGTAAACAACAACAGCCTCATCCCCAAAACCTGAAAACAATGGACGAAAAAGCCACCGAAATATCCTCGCTCGGCGAGTTCGGACTCATCGACCGCCTAACCCGCGACTTCCCCCTGCGCAACAGCTCCTCGCTCAAAGGTGTCGGCGACGACTGCGCCGTGATGCAATACCCCGACACCGACGTGCTGGTCTCCACCGACCTCCTTGTCGAGGGCATCCACTTCGACCTCACATATGTGCCGCTCAAACACCTCGGCTACAAAGCCGCTGTGGTCAACTTCTCCGACATCTACGCCATGAACGGCCATCCCCGCCAGATCACAGTCTCGCTCGCCATCTCGCGCCGCTTCACAGTGGAGCATATGGAGGAGCTTTACGCCGGCATCCGGCTCGCCTGCGACATCTACGGCGTAGACCTCGTGGGGGGGGACACCACCTCATCCCGCTCCGGACTCGTGATTTCAATCACCGCCATCGGCGACGCTCCCCGCGACCGCATCGTCTACCGTTCCGGAGCCAAGGACACCGACCTCATCTGCGTCTCCGGCGACCTTGGAGCCGCCTACATGGGTCTTCAGCTCCTTGAAAGGGAGAAAGTCGCCTCCGCCGGCCAGAAAGACTTCGTGCCGCAGTTCGGCGGGAAAGAGTACCTCATCGAGCGCCAGCTCAAGCCCGAGGCACGCCGCGACGTGATAGAGAACCTCGCCAAACATGGCATCATCCCCACCTCCATGATGGATATCTCCGACGGCCTTTCATCCGAGCTGTTGCATATCTGCAAAGCCTCCGATGTCGGATGTCGCGTCTACGAAGACCGCATCCCCATCGACTACCAGACAGCCCTGATGGCCGAGGAACTGAACATGAACCTTGTCACCGCCGCGATGAACGGCGGCGAGGACTACGAGCTGCTATTCACCATTCCCCTCCACGCCCACGAGGAAATCAAGAAAATCCCCGGCGTAAAGGTCATCGGCCACATCACAAAGCCCTCCCTGGGAGCCGCCCTCATCACCCGTGACGGTGCCGAAATCCCCATCAAGGCCCAAGGCTGGAATCCCCTCGCCGAATAGCCCCCAGAAACAAACCACACACCTTGAACGTCGGTGTGGCGAAATCTCTTACCGACGGAATCATAACTGCTTACCGAACGATTCCGGAGGAATCATATATCTGAATAGCCGTGGGTTGGCGCGAGTGCAAAGTCCCCTTGAGGGGCTGGCACGGAGCGGCAACCCACGGTTGTATTTCACCAAATATGGGAAGGTGCTGCAGAACTCTCCATCGTTTCATCCAGTTACGGGAGTGGTACGCGTGCTATTCATACAAATGTTTCCTCTCTCAAAATTTTCATCAAATTTTACGTCTCTGATTTGTGAAATTCAAAAGATTTATATATCGTTGCGCATCTACACAATGCGCCTCCTAAAAATCACGACCAACCATTCATAATCATCATATAAATGAAAGCCATAAAGAACATCTTTTTTATTGTCACTGTATATGTTACAGTGACTCTCATTGTTGCATGCAACCAAAACGTAGAACCCCCGATAACAACTCTATACAATCAACGAGAAACAATTGTAAACTCTTCTAAAAGATCGGCAGCCGAAGCAATCAAAGTTGCCCAAGAAGCATATGGAGCCTTCTTTGGCGAGAACCCATCATCACGCATTGATAATGAATATTCATCACTCTTTATCATTAGCTCCAACTCAAAATATAATTCTCGTTCGGCGACCGATACATGTTTATATATTGTAAATTTCGGGAATGAGAAAGGCTTTGCTATTGTTGCTGCCGATAGGGCGGCAAGTTCAGTAATCTCACGTCTAGCACTTATTATGGGACACAGAAACTCGCAATAATGGTTTGTGACCTTACTAACGTATATGACACCTACCAAGCTCTCGGGTTTCATGTTCAACCCTGGAGAGAATTTGGAGATGACACATCTTTATACAACCCTTTACCCACCATCAGCAGGTCTATATTACTGTTAAACGGTTTAAAAGCGACTGATATAGGGGAAATGTCTCACTATTGGATAATAGATGGACAGAAGAAATTCACAGCACGCCACCACTATTCTACCAAGGAAGGTTCCAAACCTTGGGTTGATATTATTACCGCCACCTACTCTAGAGACATGTTCCACATTAATTGGAGCGTTGGAGGTAATGGAGATGGATGGTATGAAAAGGGACCTTTCTATTCTGATTTCTCTAATGAACAATATCTCAACGTGCAGTATACCGAAATATCACTCCCGTAAAACATAATAAAAAACGTCCATAACCAATGCATCTCAGGGGCATTGATGCAAGTCTCGCGTATATGTTTTGGAATTTATGGAATTGTAAACATTACTTGTATTTGCGGAATGGTAATGATATCTTTGTGAGACATCACCATTTATTATGCGTGTCATAGGCCTTCCTGCAAGGTAAATAGAATGCCAGAATGGCTTAATAACAAGCAGGGTTCAAGGCCTTTATGATAACCAACTATAAATCAACGCATTACATCTGCACAAAAGAGAATATTTCCAACTCACTGAAAACCAATCGGTTATCCATTGTCAATTTTTTTACTTTTTCCGAACTCATAAGCAACTATAAACCAGCAAGATACAATTTCACCTGTAGACAGTTTCTTCAGTGGAGATTTTGTCTACTATTCTAACTTTTTCATAATTTTGCCATCAGAAATTCAGTGTATAGGACGCTAATTAGATTCCTCATTCAAAAACATATGAGATCATGCTACAAAGATTCCACCTTAACTCACTGAAACATATAGCGGCCGCGACAGCCATTTTTGTCGCCGCGACCTCCTGCTCAGACGACAACAAGACTTATCAGGAAGATGTCCGTTTCACCCAAGAGCAATCTCCCGTTGTTGTGGCCGAAGCCTCCGACAATTCGGGAACAATAAATTTCGACATCGCCTTTGAGGCAGCCTCCAACTGGCAGATTTCCGCCAAAGACCTTCTCAATCAAGCCCAACCCGCTAATTGGGTAAGCTTTTATCAAATACAGGAGAAGAAGGCTGTCATACACTTGAAATAAAACTTGCAACCAACCAACTCGCTGAGGAACGCGCTGCAATAGTCGAAATTGCCTGCAACGGAAAATCAATCAGCTTCACGGTCGTGCAGAAATCATCCTCACCTGTCCCGAATCCCAACGAAGCATATATCAATCCCGGCAAAATTGTCAGCAAAGTCGAATATTTCGACCATTTAGGCCACTTCGAATATCCGGTAAGAACATTGGTTTTCACTTATGATCAAGACAAGCGGCTCATCGCTGTAACCATCACCAACACCCACCTGCAACAAACAGAGACATTAACCATTGAAATAGCGACAGAGGGCAACACAAACAAAGTGACATTCAAAACCCGGGGTGATTTGACCAACGACGGGGATGTCTACGCGATTGTCAATGGCAAGACTGCCATAGGCTACCCCTACCTTTCGGTAGTGTCCCCGTCTGACATCAGACCTCTTTCATTCGACTACAACCCTCAGTCATTGTATAGCCTGAAGTGTGCCGACTTCAATTATTCTTTTAGATGGGCAGATGGAAATCTTGCCAAGATACAATGCCACACGTTCCCAACAACCAACTACGACCTCTCATATTCCACGTTGCCAAACGACTACAACATCGACATAAATTATCTTATCGGATATCTGAATGCATGGCCATACCTATATCCCGGCTTCCATGTTCTCGCCATGATGAATCTTGTAGGGATACGTTCCATAAACCTTGCGGAATCATCTTATTATGGTGGGGGAGGTTCTGATACTCATGGATATTCCTTTACGTCCGGGGTGACAACAGAGTCTGGCGAAACCGTGAACGGAATTACTGCGACAGGGATAGCGACAATAAAGATTTATCTCACAGATTGAAGGAGCGTTCATCAAACCCGATAAATGCGTCCGCAATCATTTAGGGCAATATATTCGATAGATAACAATTATCGATATCACCTCCAATAGTGAATAAATATATCAATATCAAAAACAATTAAATTAAAAGGTATGAAGTGCAACTCAAAATTCATGCGCCTCGCGTCAATCGCGACCGTAGCACTTGTCGCCATGACCTCCTGCTCTGACGACGACAAGAATTATCCCGCCGATGTCTATCTCACAGGAACATTCGAACCGGTGCAAGTAGTAGGTGCATCCGGCACAAAGGAACCCGGCTCAACCGGTTCGGCGGCATTCAATATCACATTTGACGCCGCGGGAGACTGGAGCATATCCGCCCACAACCTTTTCAATCCCCAGGAGACCGCCGGCTGGGTGAAGTTTTTCACCAACGCTGGCAGTGAAGGTTGTCAGCTTGTAGGCGTGTACGCCGATGCGAATCCCTCCACTGAGGAACGAGCCGCAACGATTGAGATAAACTGCAAGGGCACATCTGTCTCATTCACTCTTATCCAGCAGGCCATCGCCGGGGTCGTCAATCCCAACACCTCCTTCATCAACAAGGGCAAAACTGTCACGAAAATCGTCTATGGCGATTCGCATACCCGGAATTTCACATACTCCACTGGAAACATTCTGGATGGCATCGAGGATGTCTTCACCCTCGACGACGACAAGGAAGACATTCTCAAAACGACAATTACCTCTGACGCACGTGTGACTCCTGCCGGAATAGCTGTGAACAAGGTAGTTGTAACGAGCAACCAGATGCAGAATGCCACTTATGGAGTAGTCAACGGAAAAATCGCCGTCGCATATATGGGTACCAATGCCGCCCTCGGGAACACTTGCATACCCTATTCTTACGGCTACAACGCGTCAGACAATCTGACCAATGTGACAAGCTCAAACACCTCTCTCAACTTGGGCTGGACAAACGGCAACCTCACCTCCTTCAATACTGATATAGCAAGTCAGTCGGCCCCGGTAAATTGCAACCAGACTGCCACCTATGGCAACGAGCTTAACAACGCCAACATAGACCTGGTTTGGTTCCTGAACCTGACTGACCCCGGCTTCCTCCATGATGTTGCCCCGGCTATGAACCTCATGGGTGTCCGCTCCCTGAACCTTCCGGATGCTGTCGTTGACACAAGAAATGGCCTTGCTCCTGCAAGACTCACTTACACCTACTCCGACGGTGTGACAGACGAGAAAGGCAACACTGTCTCCGGACTGACAATGACCACGAACAGCGGCAACGTTGTAAAGGTATATTACGCAGAGTAATCCCGCTCCTGATCGCATAGACTGAAAAAGTCGGGGTGGCGACATTCAAATGTCGCCACCCCGACTTTTTGTTTGTCATTAGGGGGATTTTTCGTAACTTTGTATTTCATCCGGGAGCAGAACACCGGGCCGCAGGACTCCCTCCCGACCCGTTTTCCGCCCCACAACCAAATAAAACCGACTGAAATGCCAGAAGTATCACAGCGCGGCACAATCATGCCCGCATCCCCCATACGCCGTCTCGTCCCCCTGGCCAACAAGGCCATAGCCCGGGGCGTGAAGGTCTACCGCCTGAATATCGGCCAGCCCTACATACCGACTCCCCCCGAAGGGCTGGAAGCCCTCAAGCATATCGACCGCAAGGTCTTGGAATACAGTCCGTCTGAAGGGTTGCTGTCGTTGCGCGAGAAGCTGCGCGAGTATTACAAACGTTACAACATCGATGTCGAGACTGACGACATCATCGTGACCACCGGCGGCTCCGAAGCCGTGCTTTTCGCATTCATGGCCTGTCTCGATCCCGGCGACGAGATTATCGTCCCCGAGCCTGCCTATGCCAACTACATGGCGTTCGCCATATCGGCGGGGGCGAAAATCGTGACCCTCCCCTCCTCCATCGACGAAGGTTTCGCCCTCCCCCCGATGGAGAAGTTCGAGGAGCTTATCACCCCCCGCACCAAGGGCATCCTCATCTGCAACCCCAACAACCCGACGGGATACCTCTACACGATGAAGGAGATGGTCCAGCTACGCGACATCGTGAAGAAACATGACCTTTTCCTCTTCTCCGACGAGGTTTACCGCGAGTTCTGCTACACGGGCGCACCATACATCTCGGCGTTCCACCTGCCCGGTATCGAGGAGCAGGTGGTGCTTATCGACTCGGTGTCGAAGCGCTACAATGAGTGCGGAATCCGTGTGGGTGCGCTGATTACCAAGCACAAGGAACTGAAAAAGAATGTCATGAAATTCTGTCAGGCCCGTCTCAGTCCTCCGTTGCTGGGTCAGATTGTGGCGGAGGCCTCGATTGACACCCCCCAGGAATACATGCTGGCGACATACAACGAGTATGTCGAGCGGCGCAAGTTCCTCATCGACGAGCTGAACAAGATTCCCGGGTGCTACTCCCCGATTCCCATGGGGGCGTTCTACACCGTGGCAAGGCTCCCGGTGGATGACGCCGACCGCTTCTGCGCCTGGTGTCTGGAGGAATTCGAACATGAGGGGCAGACCGTCTTCATGGCTCCCGCGTCAGGCTTCTACACAACTCCCGGAATGGGCAAGGATGAGGTACGCATCGCCTATGTCCTCGAAAAGGAGGAGCTGCGTAAGGCCATCGAGACCCTGCGCCATGCCCTCGAGGCATATCCGGGACGCACCTTATGACCCGCCACGGCGACGTGACATGACAGTCGCCCCGGCCCCGAGCCACATACGACACTGACAGTCACGGCTGACATACCCCCTCCGGTATGTCAGCCGTAACTGCTTAATCACCCAAGCATTACACAGACCGACTGACACGCGGCCATGACAGCGCCCTATTTTTAAACCCGGTGGCAACCTTTTTGGCACAATGTTTGTTTCATTTATGAATCGGAGCAGGAAAAGCCCCTCCGGGGGTATGCCTGATGCTCCCACGTTCAACTCTACCGAAACAAGAAACAAAAACATAAAAACTCTACAACTATGGGAAAAATCATAGGCATCGACTTAGGAACGACCAACTCATGTGTGGCCGTGCTTGAAGGCAAAGACCCCGTCGTAATACCCAACTCTGAAGGCCGCAACACCACCCCCTCCGTGGTAGCTTTCGTTGACGGCGGCGAACGCAAGGTCGGTGACCCCGCCAAACGTCAGGCCATCACCAACCCCGGACGTACTATCTACTCCATCAAACGATTCATGGGCGAGACCTACGACCAGGTACAGAAAGAAATCGAACGTGTGCCTTACAAGGTCGTGAAAGGCTCCAACGGCACTCCCCGCGTCGAAATCGACGGCCGTGAATATACCCCCCAGGAAATCTCCGCGATGATTCTTCAGAAGATGAAGAAGACCGCCGAGGATTACCTCGGACAGGAAGTGACCGAGGCTGTCATCACAGTCCCCGCCTACTTCAACGACTCCCAGCGTCAGGCCACCAAGGAGGCCGGTGAGATCGCAGGCCTTACCGTAAAACGTATCGTCAACGAGCCTACCGCAGCCGCCCTCGCCTATGGTCTCGACAAGAGCGACAAAGACCAGAAAATCGCCGTCTTCGACCTCGGTGGCGGTACATTCGATATCTCCATCCTGGAACTCGGTGACGGGGTGTTCGAGGTTAAATCGACCAACGGAGACACCCACCTCGGTGGCGACGACTTCGACCATGTAATCATCGACTGGCTCGCCGACGAGTTCATCAAGGATGAGGGTGTAGACCTCCGTCAGGATCCCATGGCCCTCCAGCGTCTGAAAGAGGCTGCCGAGAAAGCCAAAATCGAGCTTTCCTCGACCACTTCGACCGAAATCAACCTCCCCTACATCATGCCTGTCAACGGTATTCCAAAGCACCTTGTGAAGACCCTGACACGCGCGAAATTCGAGCAGCTCGCCGATAAGCTCATCAACGCCACAATCGCTCCCTGCGAGCAGGCGCTGAAAGACGCAGGCCTCAAGGCCTCCGACATTGACGAGGTAATCCTCGTCGGTGGTTCGACCCGTATTCCCGCAATCCAGCAGATTGTGGAGAAATTCTTCGGCAAAGCTCCCTCCAAGGGTGTCAACCCCGACGAAGTTGTTGCCGTAGGCGCAGCCATCCAGGGAGGTGTCCTCTCCGGCGATGTCAAGGATGTCCTCCTGCTCGACGTAGTGCCCCTGTCGGTCGGCATCGAGACCCTCGGCGGCGTGATGACAAAGCTCATCGAAGCCAACACCACCATCCCGACCCGCAAGAGCGAGACATTCTCCACCGCGGCCGACAACCAGCCTTCGGTTGAAATCCACGTCCTCCAGGGCGAGCGTCCCCTTGCCAAGGATGACAAGACCCTCGGCAAGTTCCACCTCGACGGCATAGCACCCGCTCCCCGTGGCATTCCTCAGATTGAGGTCACCTTCGAAATCGACGCGAACGGTATCCTCAACGTGTCAGCCAAGGATAAAGCCACCGGCAAGGAACAGAGCATCCGTATCGAGGCATCATCCGGCCTTACCGACGAGGAAATCAAGCGTATGAAGGCTGAGGCAGAAGCCAACGCCGCAGCCGACGCCAAGGAGAAGGAGCGCATCGACACCCTCAACAAGGCCGACGCGATCGTCTTCCAGACCGAGAAGCAGCTCTCAGAACTCGGCGACAAGATTCCCGCCGACAAGAAAGCAGCCATCGAGGCAGCCGTCAACAAACTGAAAGACGCCCATAAGGCACAGGATGTAGCAGCCTGTGAAGCCGCCATCAAGGAAATCGAAACCACCTTCGGCGCAGCCCAGCAGGACATCCTTAACGCCCAGGCACAGGCCCAGGCCAACGCCAACCCCGGCGCTGGAGCCAACCCCGGTGCCCAGCAGGGTCCCGCCGCCGGTCCCGATGACCACGTCACCGACGTCGACTTCGAGGAAGTCAAGTAATCCTCCCCGACCAACGATAACAGAAAAGGGTGTAGCTCGCCGAGCCACACCCTTTTCTTATTTGCGCGTTTATTCACATAAAACCCAACTCATACAGTAAAAATTCCGTAAGAAAATCCTATCAAACAGGATTAAGCTCCGAAAAATTTACTACTTTTGCGGTATGAATTCTGTATTGGCTAAATATGGCAATTTTCCTGTGAGCGCTACCGCTTTAGCGCTGGAATTTCCTGAGATAAGGAAACCGGCGCAGAAGCTTGGGTTGCTTGAGCGGAATGGTGACATTATACGTCTCAAGCGGGGACTGTATGTTTGTTCGAAAAAAGTCAGTGGGAAAACCATTTCTCTTGAACTGGTCGCCAACAGACTGCTGACTCCGTCGTATGTGTCTATGTCAACGGCCCTCCGATATTACGGATTTATTCCCGAAGCAGTTTATGTCACACAATCCATAACTACTAAAGAGCCGCGAGAGTATGAAACTCCCATCGGAAGATTTCTTTTTACCCACATAAAAAAGGAGGCTTTTAACATTGGCATACGCAATGTTGAAGAGAACGGATATTCTTTCCTGATTGCATCACCGGAAAAGGCCCTTTGCGATTTGATTGCCCAGACTCCGTCACTCTTTTTGCGCTATCGTAAGGAAGCTCTTGCTTATCTTGAAGAAGATATCCGCTTTGACATGGATGCCTTTTACAGACTCAATCCGGAAATATTCAAGCGATATATCGCCATATGCGGAAAGAAAGCGACATCAGTCAACACCATTTTAACTCTGCTTACTGAACATGGATAACGAGATTTATTATAGTCAGCAACAATATTCCCCTTGATTTCAACCATCTTGCAGAACGCGTACGCGAGTTCAACGACGAGGAAATAGACCGGGAATCATTTATGATAAGGCTGAAAGAACGGCTTGCCACTGCCGACTTAAGCCAAGTGAAGAGCGATGTTTTGCCATTTATCCGCAATCCGAAAGAACTCGATTTATGGTCAACGGACTTCTTCATGCAAGTTGCTGATATGATAAAGTTTTTGTAAATTTGGCGTTGAATAAGAAAAGATTATAGATTATGTCGGAAGCCGAGATGAACAGTTATCGACTCACGTCGATGGAGGAACCGGGCGACGAACGCATGGCACAGATTATGCGCGAGGTTGCCGAAGATGCCCGCGAAAGCACTCGCCGCGCTGCTGAGCGTGTGGCTGCCGGAATAGAGGCTGCCGCGCATGAAGCTCGCGCAAGAGTTGAAGGAACGTTAGAGAGACTTCGCAATGGCGGCAAGTGAGCATAAACCGGTTCTAATCGTGATTGCCGGGCCTAATGGGTCGGGCAAGACTTCCGTGACAACCAAAATTCTGCACCATGAATGGCTGGAGGATTCGGAGTATATAAACCCGGATAATGTTGCCCGTGATGTGTTTGGCGACTGGAACAATCAAGAATATGTTCTCCAAGCCGCCAATTATTGTAACGAATGGAGAGAAAGGTGTCTTGCCGAACGCAAGAGCCATATATTTGAGACTGTGATGTCGGCATCAGATAAGGTAGATTACATTCTCAGAGCGAAGCAAGCCGGATTCTTCATCCGTGTGTTCTTTGTTTCCACCGAATCTCCTACAATCAATGCAATGCGCGTTGCAAACCGTGTGCTTAATGGAGGACACGATGTGCCTATCCCCAAAATCATATCCCGCTACGACAAGTCCATTGCCAACTGTATCGCGCTGGCTCCATACGTTGATAGACTTTATGTCTATGACAACTCAATCGAGGATGCGGAAGCTCGTCTATTGTTCCGCCTGAGTGACGGCGAACTTGTGAAACGCTATGCGGATGAGCTTCCCAACTGGGCTTCAACCATCCTTCCTGGATAAGGAAATAAAGTAACCCCATAAGACAATCGCTTCGCGATGTCTGAGCCGGAAGAACCCGGACAGACATCGCGAAGCGACTGTCTTATGGGAAAAGGAAGCCCCCGGGAATCGCTCCCGGGGAACTTCCATAGAGGGATTATCAGCGAACGACAACCTTGGTGGTGGTGCGGTTCACGCGGACGAGATAGATGCCTGAAGGCATGTCCACACTGGCATTGCCTTCGGCTGAATAGAGGGTCTTGCCATCGGTGGCCACGATTGCCACTGCCATGCCCTCAGCACCGGTAACGATGATGCTCTTGCCTTCAACAGAAACCTTGACTCCGGCGGCAACGATGTCGGCGAGACCTGACTTCTTGACAGTCACGGAGGCTGCTTCTGATTCACCACGGTTGTAGACTGCGGTCACATGGTATACATGGTCGGCTGACATGTCAGCGTCGGCATGGGTGAAGGTGTTGGCGGTCACAGGCTCGGTGTTGAGCTTGACGCCGTCGCAATATACGTTATAGCCGGTCAGCTCAAGGCCGATAGTAGCGTTAGCGGCGATAAATTCAACATCGTCGAGCATGAACATCATACCGTCGTTGGATACCACACGGATTGCGAAACGGAGCGCGCCCTCGGGAAGGTCGAAGGAGAAGTCACCCCAGCCGTCGGTGCGAACCACACGGCAGCTCATACCGGGATTGTTGAACGAATCAAGCTGCACGAAGTCGTCGGGATTGACTGAGTTCTCGGTGCAATACCATACCTGTATCAACTCGCTGTAGTTGATGGAACAGTTCTTACCCTTGAAGGTGACAGTCTGGGCGATACCCTTCAGTTCGGGCGAGATGGCCCAGTCATCGGAGGGAACAATGTCGGTGGGGCCGTCGCCGATAGAGTAAATCGAGCCGATATACTGGTTACCGCTGGCAGCCACATATTCCTTGGCGTAGCTTGAAGTGGAGAAGTTCTCGTGGGTTCCGTCGATTACGATGAATGACTGATGGTCGACACCTCCCTCATGGTTGGGAACCTCGATGTTTCCAAGGTTGCCGGAAGGACGGTCGTCACGGTCGATAAATGTCCAGCCCTCAGCCTCGTTGGAGAAGGGCTCGGCATCCTCGAATGACTCCAGGTAGGGATCATAGGGGAGCTCGTCATGGAGGATGGCATCCCATGTAAGCACGTTACCCTCTTCACCGGACTCACCTGCGAGATTCTGCACAGAGGGCAGCAGGCTTTCCTCACGGGTGACGGTGGCAGCCTGTGATGTCAGGTTGTTGCTGAGGTCGAGATCGGCATCATAGACAACGCGGGCGGTGTAAGCGACAACCTTGTCTCCGGCCATCGAGAGAGCCTGCTCGAATGTGAGAGCGGTCTGCTCACCGGCAGCAAGGCCATCCACAGTCTGGGATGCGACGACTTCGCCGTTACCAAGCAGTTCGACGGTGAATGCGCCGGCTGCAAGACGGCCCACATTCTCCACGACTGCCTCAACTTCGAAGGTTTCACCGGCCACAGCCTTTTTGGGAGCGGTCACCGAGACAGCGCCGAGGTCATAGTCAGGCATGTCGACAAACTTCATGTTGTCGAAGAAGCAATATACCAGACCGTCGGAATGGTAGCGGATGATGAGCTGGATTACCTTGCCGGCGTAAGCCTCAAGGTCAACCACCTTCTTGGTCCAGATATTGTCAGTGTCGTTGGTGTAATCGATAGTGTTTACCACGCTCTGCTCACCCTCGCATACCACGATGATGTCGAGCTTGGTCTTGTCGGTATCGGTGATTTTCCAAGTGTAGAGCGAGAATACGGGGTGGGCGGCTCCGGCCAGGTCAACCTTGCCGAGGATGAAGTCTCCGCGACCCTTGCCCATACCGAGAGTGGAGCTTGAGCCGGTACGTTCGCCATAGAAGAACTGGCCGTCGCCATCCTGGGATGTCACGGAATTCATATCGCCGTCGGCCTTCATACCGAATTCACAGCCATCCCAGGGATCGATGCCCACGATATAGTCATGGACGTCGTCAAGGCAGCTCATAGCCACGGGGAGTTCATAGGCGGGGCCGACAGGCACCAGTCCTGCACCCTGGAGGTACTCACCCTCGACACCACGGTTGATGGTCAGCACACCTACCTGCTGGAATGCCTGCGGAGCATTCTCGGGCTGCGCCTGGAAGGTGTAGCTAAGCTCGGTGACAGGCTGCTGGTTCATCTTATTCCATTTCTGGGCCTCGTTGTCGAAGAGATATACGTTGTAGGCAAGATTGTCGGTATAGAGGGGGTTGCCGTCGACATCCTCGGTGGCATGTTCCCATGTGAGGGTAAGTTCACCATTCTTGTCGGGATTCTCGACAGCCTTCACTACGGCGGGAGGATTAGGCACATTGGGGCCGACATACGACGAAGCGGAAACCACACGTCCCTTGTCTCCGGAGGTGGTGCAAGCCTCGACGGTATATGTGTAACGGCCGGCTTCGGCTACCTCATCCTGGATGCTTACCAGAGTGTTAGCGCCGACAGTCTTCTCCTCAACCAGTTCATTGTCACGCAGCACGCGCACGAGCATATTGCCTGTGAAGTCAGCACCTGTGACGGTCTTAGCCGGGGTCTTGAACTCAATGGCGGCTTTAAGGTCACCCTTGATGTCAGGAACCACCTTGAGGTCAGTCACCGCGTCGGGAGCGGTAGCCCCGTAAGGAGCCGAGATGGAGTAGCTGCAAAGGGTAAGATCCCACTGTCCGGCCTCGCTGACAGCATGGAAACCGATGAAATAGTCTCCGGTTGCGGCAGGTACGAGTGAAGCGGTCATGGTATGGTCGTCCCCACCCAGTGTTGTGGGCTCTACCAGCATGATAGTCATAGCCTCGGCATCAGAAGAGGTACCCATCTTGATTTCAAGCATTTCGGGATACCTGTCACTGTAAGCGTGGGCCACAGCCGCGAAATCATATGCCTTTCCGGCCTCGAGATGGATTGCGGGCGAGATCAGCCAGTCATCACCGTCGTTGCTGTTGCTGTAAGAGTAGATTGTACCCTTCGAAGATGTGAACTTCCAGGTCTTGCCGTCATCATTGGCATCAATGACCGCATGCTGGCTGAATGTGGCCTGATCCTTCATGTTCATCTCCAGCGGAGCATTGTAATGTCCGAGATAAACGATGTTTGACATCACTGACTTTGAGGTCTTGGCGTCATACTTGGCCATAACGCCGAAGCTGAACCCGGTGAAGTCATCAGGAGTAGCCTGGGTCTTGGTCCAGGACTCACCTGTGATGTCAGCTGCTACCGTAGTGCCCTCCGCATCCACGATATCATACTTCACCTCCTCGGGATTGAAGAATCCGCCATCGGAAGATGCGGTCACGGCATCCCAGGTAAGGGTGAAACTACCGTCGGCATAGGCGAGCTTCACATTGCCGGGAGCGGCCGGAGTACCCTTGCCGATATAGCAGGAATATTTGGCCTGGTTTGACTCGCCGTCGGTATTTGTGGCCACGGCGGCAAACTGAATCATACCGCTGTTCTCCATCGTCTTGACAACCTCGATGGTCTCGCCTGCGACTCCGGTGCCGGCAAGAATCTCCTCACCGTCGGCATAAATCTTGTAGCCCATTTCGGTGTCTGAGACATCAGTGCCGTCATACAGCTCAGTGGGAAGCGTGATTGTGAAGTTGGCATCCATCGAGCCATCCGAACAGCTGACCTCGAAGCCGGGAACGGCGGGAGCCTTGTCAGGAGCCTGGAAGGGGATATACATGCCGACAACCTCATCGCCGTTGGCAAACTCAGCGATTACCGTAGACTGGGCGGTCTGGGGATTGATTTCGGTAAGACCTGACGCTGCGTCGTTGCAATATGCAAGGATAATCGTGTTGTCCTTGTCATTGTAAGCGGCCGAACTCATATAGAACAGGTCGGGACAGCCGGTAGCGCCTACAAGGGTAAGTTCACCTGTGGTCTTGTTGATTTTGTAAAGGTTACCGCTGAGGTCGATACCATAAGCCTGGCCGAACTTGTCGATGGCCACGCCGCGCAGCGAGACATCTATGTCGGCGATTTTCATCACCTTCTTTGACTGGAGGTCGAGATAACCCCAATGACGGTAAACTTCCCCGTAATAGTCGCCGGAGAAACAGCCGTAGACACGGCCTGAGGTCGTGTCATACGCGACATCGGTAGCCTTCAGTGGCAGGTCATCCCACTCGTAGACCTGAATCAAGTCGCCGGTTTCGGCATCATATACATACAGGTCATAGCCCATCACATATGAGCCATAGGCCACCTCATACATCGTGTAGACCTTGCCGTCACCGTCATAGAAACTGTATACGGGCGACTGGGTCTTGAACATCATTGTGAAGTCACCTCCGGTAGATACCGGTAGCTTGTAGACACCCAACTTGTCGTAATTGGTCCAGGTGGAATTGTAAATCACCGTTCCGTACAAGTTGAGCGACGCCGACACGCGCTGGGCGGTCGTTGCCGAACGGAGCGCCTTGGCGTTCTTGACTTTGACCAGCGATTCAGGAACACGGAACAGCCCGGAACCGGAATTGGAAATCTTCCGCACTCCGCCCGTCAGATTCAACGCACGATTTTCCCCTGAAGACTGGGTACGGGTTGCTTCCGGACACCTCTTCAGGTTGTCAGAAGCATTCCTCATCTGAGCCAAAGGCGCAGCATTTGCCGGCACCATGAGCCCGAAGGCCATTGCGCCTGAAAGCAAAAGCGATAGACTTTTTCTCATAATGCAATGATAATGTTAAAATAGAACTATGATTAGTGGAATAAAAAAGTAATCTCCGCATCTGTTAACAGCAAATGGCCATCCCTGGCATCCATTGCATAATCATGCCTCACTCACACCAACAATTTGCAAGCTCAATGATTATAAGAATGTTCATTTTGCCATTTGCCATCTTTTCCGGCAAAGATAGCATATTACCTTCTCATTTCCAAATTATATTTACACCTGACTCGACTCTGTGTCAAAATACATTCCCCGTGCATCCCCAATCCTTCCCCCTGTTTTTAACATATAAAGTAGGAATAACGCATCGGCGTGTCAAATTTTCACCCACTGAATGAATACAGCTTTCTAACGATTCCCCCCGGAATCGCTCGAGGAAACAAGCTTCCTGGAATCATTATAGAAAAGTTATGAAAAAGTCGGTGTGTCAACAAAGATGAATGTTAACACACCGACTTTAATGAGGATAGGCGGCCATTCTTTACTCTGGCCCTCATATCTTAAACGGGGATGAAACCCGGTTATTGCATCAATATATGAATCCGAAGAGATCTGACACCGCAACGGAATTGAATATCGAGTCGTAGAAGAAGCTTACGATACCCAGCAGGATGGTACCCAGCACGGTTGCCCACAGGCTGACACGCTCGCTGCAAGTGGAGCGGAAAGTCGCGATGCGGGGTTCTTCAGGTGAGATATACATCGCCTTTACCACCAGCAGGTAGTAATAGAGGGAGATGATAGTGTTGATAAGGGCAATCAGCACGAGGATATAGATGGCAATCGAACCCTGGTTGATGGCCGAGGTGAAGATGAAGAACTTGCTGAAAAATCCGGCAAAAGGAGGGATACCGGCCAGCGAGAACATCGCGAGGGTCATCGAGAAGGAGAGCCAGGGATTGGTCTTGGAGAGGCCGTTGTAATCGGTCATCTCCACCATTCCGGTCTTGTTCTCGATTGCGCCGATAACACCGAAGGCGGCAAGGTTGGAGAAGATGTAGACAAGGATGTAATACATCATCGCTGTCAGGCCCATCTCATTGCATCCCACGATACCGAGCATGATATATCCGGCCTGGGAAATGGAGGAGAAGGCCAGGAAACGCTTCATGTTGCGCTGACGGATGGCGAAGAGGTTACCGACAGTGATGGTGGCGATAATAAGTGCATAAAGCATCCACTCCCATACCTGGCTATAGAACTGGCCGAAGGCCTGCACCAGAATCACCAAGAAGGCGAAAGCGGCAGCACCCTTGGAAATAACCGACAGGTAAGAGGTGACGGGGGTGGGAGCGCCCTGATATACATCGGCTGTCCAGAGGTGGAAGGGGACAAGCGAAAGCTTGAAGCCGAGACCCGAGACAACGAATGCCAGAGCCATGATCAGCATCGTGTTGCTCTGCGAGCCGAGCTGCATGGCGATGTCCTCGAAGTAGAGCGAACCGGCCAGACCGTAGACAAACGACAGACCCATCATGAAAATAGCAGATGAGAACACGGCGGTCATAAGATATTTGACAGCGGCCTCGTGGCTCTCATAACGGTGCTTGTCGAAAGCCACCATCGCAGCCAGAGGCAGCGACGCTGATTCGAGACCGATGAGGAAGAGGAGGAAATGACGGGCCGAAATCATCAGGTACATTCCGAAGAGTGTCACCAGCAGGAGTTCGTAATATTCTCCACGGCGCACAGCCTGGAAATCGGAGTTGACCCAGGAAGTAGCCTGGACAAGCACGATCAGCACACCGACATTCAGGATGTTCTTTATCATCGCGCAGACGGGTGACGTTACGTACATTCCCGCGAACGCCTCGACGGTGTCTGCCGTGCCGCCCCAGATGAAGCTCCACGCTGTGAAGAGGAGGAACAGCACTGAGGTGACCGCTGAGGTCGCGCCCAAGGCTTTGCGGGGCATGAACGTATCATAGAGGAATACCAACAGGAACACCACAAGCAGGGCGATTTCCTGTTTCATTGCCAAAAATTGAGAGTAATCCATGTGACAGAATTGGTTTCTTCCGTTTCAAAGGTTTGTCAACATCAGTTGAGGCCGATGGCGCGGAATATTTCGGGGCTGAAGGTGAAACGAATAAGGCTCTCGAAGAAGTTGGGGAAGCAACCGATGGCGGCCACGCTGACGATGAGCGTGATGGTCGAAAGGCGTTCCCACCAGGTGGCGTCGGTAAGCTCGGCGTGATGGGGGTCGAGAACCGGGCCGAAGAGGAGCTTGCCGACTGTGCGGAGAATGTAGACCGCTGTAATCACAATCGAGCAGCAGGCCACGATGGTGAACACTCGGTGGAACATATCAGTATGCTCGAACGAGCCGACGAAGATTGTCATCTCGGCGACGAAGCCCGACAGACCGGGGAGACCCAGCGAGGCCATACCGGCGATGACATATCCCACACCGAGGAAGGGGAGTATTTTCATCAGACCACCCATCAGACGGATGTCGCGGGTATGGGTACGTCCGTAAATCATACCGATCAGGGCAAAGAACAGGGCTGTCATCAGACCGTGGGAAAGCATCTGCATAATGGCACCGGTGAGGGCTGTGGTGTTGATCATCAGGATAGCGAACAACACCATACCGCAGTGGCTTACCGAAGAGTATGCGTTGATATACTTGAGGTCTGTCTGCACGCAAGCCGAGAAGGCTCCGTAGACAACCGAGATACCGGTCAGGATGAGGAATATCCAGGCGAGGTCGTTGGCGGCCTGAGGCATCAGGTACATAGCCACACGGAAGCATCCGTAACCTCCGAGCTTCATAAGCACACCGGCGTGGAGCATCGACACGGCGGTCGGAGCGCAGGCGTGACCGTCAGGACTCCAGGTGTGGAAGGGGAACATGGCGCCCAGCACACCGAAACCGACGAAGCACATCGGGAAGAGGAAATACTGCCATCCCTTGGAAATGCTGGCGTTCTGTGAAATCTCAAGGATGTTCCATGTGAGCTGCTGGCCTTCGGGCGCGGAATGGAAGTAGATACCGATAAGGCTGAGCATCAGGAAGGCTGAACCGCCCATCAGCATCAGGGTAAGCTTCATTGCCGAGTATTCCTTGCGGCCGGTGCCCCAGACTCCGATAAGAAGGTACATCGGGATAAGGGCGACCTCGTAGAACATGAACATCGTGAAGAGGTCGATTGAGATGAAGAAGCCGTAGACTCCGGTCGAAAGGAGGATGAGCCACATAAAGAAGTGGCGGGCATCGTCAATCTTCCAGGAGGCGAATGAGCCGGCGAAAACGATAATCGACGAAAGGATAAGCATCGCGATGGAGATTCCGTCCACACCGACGGAAAGCTTGATGTTCAGCGGAGCGAACCATGTCCAGTCTCCCCGGAAGAGCATCTCCTCCATATTGCCTGCGGCGCGGAGGGCGATGTAGTCGCAGAGGACCCACACGCTCAGGCCCATCAGCAGGATTGAACCCGCGACGGCGACCGTGCGGACCTGCCTGATGTTTTTGCATATGGCGAAACCGGCCAGCATCAGCAGGGGAATCACCACGAAGTAAATCAGAAGGTTTGAAAACATCTCTGTTTCTGTATTTCTATGATACTATATTTTCACTGTAAGGATTCGGGAGACTGCCGGTCAGATGAGGCAGACGGCGGTTATCGCGCCAAGGAGTATGACACCCACCAGGTAGACCCAGACATAGAACTGGATATTGCCTGACTGGAGGCCACGGATGGCAAACGAAATACGCTGTGTAACCCAAGCCAGACCATCCATCGAGCCGTCTATGACGTGGCGGTCAAACCATGCGATGGGCTTGGAGATACATCCGAAGATAATCTTGTGGGTGATGAACATATAAAGCTCATCCCAGTAGAAGCGGTGATAGCACCAGTCCCAGAGCATGGGGAGGGCGTTCTTCATCTTGGCGGGGAGCGGGTTCTCCTTCTTGTACATCACGGTGGCCAGCAGTATTGCCACGATGGCAACCGCGAGGCTTATCGATGCCACACTCCAGTCGAGAGCGCCAAGATTGGTGAAGAAGTTGACCGACTCGAACATCGGATGACCGTTCCAGGTGACGAGGTTGCCGAAAGGCACGAATCCGGCCACACAGGAAATAACCGCGAGGATTACCAGCGGGAGGGTCATTGTCCACGGCTGATCGTGGGGAGCGTGGTGACCTTCGGGCACCTTGTGTTCCTTCCACCAGAAAATCAGATAGTAGAGACGGAACATGTAGAAGGCTGTCAGACCGGCTACTGCCGACATCCAGATATACCAGAAGATTGACTGGCCGAAGACTGCTGTCAGGATTTCATCCTTGGAGAAGAATCCGGCGAAAGGAATGATACCGGCGATGGCCAGACAGCCGATCAGGAATGTGATATGGGTAATCGGCATATGCTTGCGCAGGCCGTGCATTGCGGTGTAATCGTTCGACCCGATAGCGTGGATGAGCGCACCGGCGCAAAGGAAGAGCAGGGCCTTGAACATCGCATGGGTGAAGAGGTGGAACATAGCCGCCATATAACCCAGACCGTGGTGGAACTCGGGACGGGCAACACCCAGCGAAACCATCATGAACGCAATCTGCGAAATGGTCGAGAAGGCCAGCACTCGCTTGATGTCGACCTGGGTACAGGCCACCATCGCGGCGTAGAAAGCTGTCAGCGCACCGACCACTGTGATGATGTTCAGGGCAACCTCCTCCATCAGGTAGAGGGGGAAGAGACGGGCCACGAGGAACACACCGGCCACAACCATGGTAGCAGCGTGGATGAGGGCCGACACAGGGGTCGGGCCTTCCATCGCGTCGGGGAGCCAGATATGGAGCGGCATCATCGCCGACTTACCCATACCGCCCATAAAGATGAGGACGAGGGCCCAGGTCAGCACCGAACCACCCATGAATACGGGGGCGGGGGAAGTCGCAATCCAGTTGCGCACACCTTCGGCGGTGGTCAGGTCGACCTGATATACATTGGTCATACCCTCGACACCGACAGAGGTGAAGTTGGTGAAGTCGAATGTTCCGGTATAGAAGCTCAGCACCAGGATACCGATCAGGAAGCCCAGGTCGGCGAAACGGGTGACGATGAATGCCTTCTTGGATGCGGACACAGCCGAGGGCTTGGTGTAATAGAATCCAATCAGCAGGTAGGATGAAGCACCCACAAGCTCCCAGAAGATATACATCTGGAAGATGTTGGTAGCCACAACCAGTCCTAACATCGAGAAGCTGAAGAGCGACAGGAAGGCATAGAAACGCTGGAAACCTGTCTCCCACACGCCGTGATGGTCGCGCATATAACCGTTGCTGTAAAGGTGGACCATAAATGAGATGGTCGTGATGACAACCAGCAACAGAGCGGAAATCGGGTCAAGCAGGAAGCCAAGGCGAATCACGAGGGATTCGGTGAAGGCCAGCCAGTCCCAGTTGAAGATGACACTCTGCAGGCGGACACCCTCCTGGCTGATGAACTCGGAGGAGCCTGAGAAGAAGTAAGTGAAAGCGGTGATGTAGGCCAGCACCATTGTCACTCCCATGCCGAGAGTGCCGAGGATGCCTGCGGTGCGGTGGGCCATCTTGTGGCCGAAAAGTCCCAGCACCAGGAACATCGTCAGGGGCAAAGCCAGGATAATGATAGGTATTACGGGTTCCATATCGGTGCTTAGAATTTCATTTTAGTTACATCGTCGACATCAATCTTCTCCGAGACGCGGAAGACATTGATGATGATGGCGATTGCCAACGCGGTCTCGGCAGCGGCCAGGGCGATGGCGAACAGGGTGAAGAACATGCCTTCAAGCTCACCGGGGAAGAGGAAGCGGTTGAAGACAACGAAGTTGATGTCGACCGCGTTGAGCATCAGCTCCAGGGAGATGAGCATCGCGATCATATTCTTGCGGGTGATGAAGCCATAAACGCCGCAGCAGAACATCAACAGGCTCGGAATCAGATACCAGAGGATTGTAAGTTCCATTATTCGCGGGGTTTAGTTTTTATTTTTGCGGGCTACGACAACACCGCCGATTATACAGGCGAGCAACAGCACGCTGATCGCCTCGAAGGGGAGCAGATACTGGCCGTGGGCCGTCCCCATGAGGGTCTCGCCGATTTGATTCATTGAAGGATTCTCTCCCTGGGGGAGCGCTGTCCAGAGTTCGCAGCGGCTAACCAGTGAGTAGCCGGCGGCAATCAGGAGCAACAACGAGCCGACAAGGCCGAGGGCGCGTTTCCGGGAGGCAAGTTTGGCACTGTTGTCGCCGGGGTGGCTCGTCAGGAGTATTGAGAAGACGAACAGGACCACGATACCGCCCGCGTACACCGCAATCTGAACCGCGCCCAGGAACTCATAGTCGAGCTTGAAATAGAGAGCCGCGGTAGCGAAGAGGGTGAAGAGCAGGTAGGTCGCGGCGCGCAGAATCTTGCGCGTGGTGACAGCAAGCACCGAGCAGATGACAATCGTCAGAGCGATTACCACATAAACGATGATACTTCCTACTGATTCCATATTACTTTTTTACTTTTTTCTGATTGGTTTGTGAGGCCCGGGAATCAGGCGTTGCCTTTCTCGGCCTTGAGTTTGGCGGCCTTTTCGAGGGCAGCTTTCACTTTGGCGATTTTCTCGGGGTCTCCGGTGGCCTCGGCGGCGGCGAGGGCCTTCTTGGCCTTCTCGTCAAGCTCAACGGCGGGAGCTGCGGGAGCAGCGGCAGGAGCCTGGGCAGCCTTGAGCTTTGCGGCCTTCTCGAGGGCTGCTTTCACCTTGGCGATTTTCTCAGGGTCTCCGGTAGCCTCGGCGGCTGCAAGAGCCTTTTTGGCCTTCTCATCAAGCTCGACAGTCGCGGGAGCCTCCGTAGCGGCGGCTTTCTTGGCTGCGGCTGCGGCCTTTGCGGCTTCGATTTTGGCCTTCTTCTCAGCCTCCAGCTTGGCAATCTGCTCGGGGGTAGGCTTGGGTTCGGGCTTCTCGGGGAGGTAGTTGAGCTGCTTCACGAGCTTTGAACGGGTGAAGACAGCCTGCTCGAAATCGTTGCTGAACTCGATTGCGTTGGTCGGACAGGTCTGAACACAGAGCTGGCAGAATGTACAGCTGCCGAGATCATAGATATAACGGTCGAGCTTTTTCTTCTTTTTGCCGTCCCAGGTGTCGACCATCTTTGTCTCGATGGAGATTGTTCCGTTGGGACAGTTTCTCTCGCATGTCCCGCAGGCGATGCACTTGTGGTTGCCCTCTTTGTCATAGATGAACTGGAGGGTGGCGCGGAAGCGCTGGGCGACGTGCATATCCTCGCGGTTGTCGGGATATTTCTCAGTAATCTTCGGGGTGACGAACTCCTTGCCGGTCACTTGCAGACCTTTGACAAGACTGGTCACTCCTTTTCCCAGACCTGAAAAATAATCTTTAATACTACCCATATTGTTTTTTAAGCGATATGATAATGTCAGTTATTATTCATGGAAGGTCACTTCACCTGGCCGCCGAGAATGTCGAGCAACTCGGTAGTGATGGCCTGCTGGCGAAGTTTGTTGAACTCAAGCTGCAACTGGTCGTGGAGCTTCTTGGCGTTGTCGTTGGCGCTCTGCATGGCCATCACGCGGGCAGCCTGTTCGCTGGCACGGTTCTCGGTGAAGATGTCCTGGATTACAGCCAGCAGATACATCGGCAGCACTTTCGCGAAAATCGCGTCGGCCGACGGCTCGAAGATATAGGGCTTGACAGCCACCTCTCCTTTCACCCCGGCAAACGCCTCGGAGGTAACGGGGAGAAGTCCGGCCGACTCTATGCGCTGGCGGCTCACCGACTTGTATGACATGTAAAGCACCTCCACGCGGTCGAATTCTCCCGACAGGAAGCTGTCACGCAGACTCCAGGTGAAATCGCGCACCTCGGTCGTCTTGGAATCGACATCCTGGGGAAGGCGCACATCCACACCGGCAATCTTTATCTTCGATGCAGCCTTGGCCATTTTGGCACCGACAGGGATGACGGTGACTTTCACATCGTCGCCGAACGCCGAACGGAACTCGCCGATTTTTGCCAGCAGCTGCTTGAAGATGTTTATGTTGTAGGCTCCGCAGAGTCCGTCGTCGGAACCCCAGACAACCACCGCCACGCGGTCGACAACCGGGCGTGGAGTCATAAGCGGCGAATCGAAAGCCGCGTCGGAAGCGAGCAGGTTGCCGATGATTGTCTGCACCTGGTCGCGGTAGGGACGCAGCTGACGGAGCGCGCCCTCGGCCTTATGCATTTTCGCCGACGAAATCATCTTCATCGCGCCGGTGATTTTCTCTGAGGAGGCCACCGAGCCGATTCTGCCTTTGAGTTCTCTTAATGTTGCCATTAACGGTTGTTTGCGGGAGTCGGGTTAATTGTTGTTGGTTGGGGTTTGCAAGCCTGCGCGTGCCTTGGTCAGGCGTAACGCTGGGCCACCTCTGTGGCGGCCTCGGTGAGCTTGGCGGTGCAGTCGTCGGTCAGCTGACCTGACTTGATGACATCAAGCACTTCGGCCTGGTATTTTGCGTGGAGCAGCTGGAGAAGTCCCTGCTGGAACTCGGCCACCTTCTCGACAGGCACATCAGACAGAAGGCCGTTAACGCCGCAGTAGATGACGGCAACCTCCTCCTCCACTGCCCAGGGTTTGTACTGGGGCTGGATGAGCAGACGCTCGTTCTTGCGGCCACGGTCGATGACGCGTGCTGTCACGGGGTCGATGTCGCCACCGAACTTGGTGAACGACTCCAGCTCACGGAACTGGGCCTGGTCGATTTTCAGTGTACCTGCCACCTTCTTCATCGACTTGATCTGGGCGTTACCGCCGACACGCGACACGGAGATACCCACGTTGATGGCCGGGCGGATACCACGGTTGAACAGCGCGGTCTCAAGGTAAATCTGACCGTCGGTGATTGAAATCACGTTTGTCGGGATGTAAGCCGACACGTCGCCTGCCTGGGTCTCGATGATGGGGAGGGCAGTCAGTGAGCCGCCACCCTTGACCATCGGCTTGAGCACCTCGGGGAGGTCGTTCATCTTCTCGGCCACCTGCTGGTTGTCGATAATCTTGGCGGCACGCTCAAGAAGACGTGAATGGAGGTAGAAGATATCACCGGGGTAAGCCTCGCGGCCCGAGGGACGCTTCAGCACCAGCGAAATCTCGCGGTATGCAACAGCCTGCTTCGACAGGTCGTCATATATGATAAGGGCATCGCGCCCGGTATCGCGGATGAATTCTCCGATTGCCACACCGGCAAACGGGGAGTAGTAACGCATGGCGGCGGAGTCGGCTGCGGTAGCTGCCACCACGCAGGTGTAATCGAGGGCGCCGTGCTGACGGAGGGTCTCAACGATGGCAGCCACCGAAGATGCCTTCTGTCCGATTGCCACATAGATGCAATACACAGGCTTGCCGTCCTCGTAATTCTTTCTCTGGTTGATGATGGTGTCGATAGCGATAGCGGTCTTGCCGATCTGGCGGTCACCGATAATCAGCTCTCGCTGGCCGCGGCCGATGGGCACCATCGAGTCGACAGCCTTGATGCCGGTCTGGAGGGGCTGCTTCACCGACTGGCGGAAGATAACGCCGGGGGCCTTGCGCTCCAGAGGCATGCGGTAGAGTTTGCCTTCAATCGGACCGCGTCCGTCGATAGGCTCACCCAAGATATTGATCACACGACCGAAAAGCCCCTCCCCTACCGGAATGGAGGCAATCTCGCCTGTGCGGCGCACGGTCATATTCTCTGTCACTTTGTTAACGTCATTGAGCAGGATGACCCCGACATTGCTCTCCTCAAGGTTGAGGGCCACACCTTTGACACCATTCTCGAACTCCACGAGTTCGTTGGCGCAAACGTTGTCAAGGCCGTAGACGTGGGCGACCCCGTCGCCGACTTCCAGAACGGTTCCTACCTCCTCGAAAGCAACTGACTTGTTGACATTCTCAAGCTGCTGCTTCAAAACTTCAGATATCTCGCTTGGATTAATCATTTGTCCAAAAGTTGTTATGAGCCATTCTAAGCTTTCATGGGCGTCAAGCCTGCTTCAAAAGCTTCAATCGCAATTGTTTAAGTTCGTTCTTTACCGAGGCGTCGAGACGCTCGTTGTCAATGTCGACCGTGAATCCGCCGATCAGCTCTGGATCTGTCGAGAAGGTGTATTCCATCTTCCCGCCATCGAGATGGTTCTCGATGAGCTTCAACAACCGTTTCTGCTCGGGAGCGTCGAGCGGCTTGGCCGAGACAACCGTCACCCTGTAGATTCTGTTCTCCTTGCGGTAGATGTCGCAATAGGCGCGGGCGATGGCGGCTGCCATCGGCAGACGCTTGTTGTCCCGCAGAAGCTTGAGGAAATCGGCATACACCTCGGCGACCTTCACGTCTTCGCTTGACGCTGACGCGTCAGAAACAGCGGCGGCGGTCTTCAGCAGACCGATTTTCTCATCGTCTCCCACAAAGGGATTGGCGACAGTTGAATCCAGGGCAGGATTGTCGGCAAAACTCCTACCGAGGTTGCCCATGAGACGGTAAAGTCCCAGGTCGGCCCCCTTCTCACAAGCAAACTTGTAGAGAGCCTTTGCGTAGCGTTTGGGAATCAAACCTTCGTTCATTGCGATATTGGATTACAATGGGGGTCCTCAGTTGTCAGTTCTGACTTTCAATTTCATCAAGGTAGCTGTTGACGAGCTTCTTCTGGGCCGCATCGTCTGAAAGCTGTCCGCGTGTCACCTTACCGGCAATCTGGAGAGCCACACGGCTCACCTCGTCGCGGAGGTTCTGCTCGGCCTCACGGCGGCTCTGCTCGATCGAGAGCTTGGCGGCCTCTTTCTCTTTCTGGGCCTCCTTCTTTGCTTCCTCACGGGCGTCCTCGATGATTCTCGATTTCATACGGTTGGCTTCGGCGATGATGTCAGCCTCCTTGCGGCGGGCCTCCTGAATCTGGCGGTCAGCCTCAAGCTGGGCATTGTCAAGCTGTTCCTTGGCGTTCTGAGCATACTCAACACCCTTGTCTATAAGGTCGGCACGCCCGTCAATGCCTTTCATAATGGCAGGCCAGGCGAATTTCCACAGGATGAAAAACAGTATGGCGAAAGCCACAAACATCCAGATGGTCAAGCCAAAATCAACTTTGAAAAGTTCCATAGTTAAAACAACCTCATTGTTAAGGGTTAAGCATTTGTTTTGCAGCGGGAGCCGGCCGGCTCCCGACAGTAATCAAGCCTTGGCCGGGGAGACATCCGGGATGTCTCCCCGCTGAGCAAGGTTTATACGAACAGGGCGAGGATGCAGACGATAACCGCAAACAGGGCCACACCTTCGATAAGGGCGGCGATCACAATCATGTTGGAGCGGATGTCGCCGGCAGCTTCGGGCTGGCGGGCGATGGCCTCCATGGCGGAAGCACCAATCTTACCGATACCGATACCGGCAGCGATTGCGGCGATACCGGCGCCTACGGATGCACCAAGGCCAAGAAGAGCCTCGACTGCTGCTAAAATCATTGCTAACATAGCGAAGAGTTTTTGTTTTGGGGGTTTATAACTTTTACTTTTTTATTTTTCACTTTGTTGTCGCGGGGGCGGCTGCCGGAGCGGCTTTCTCAGCATGCTTCCCTTCATGGGCCTCGTGCTCCTCATGCTTGGCCTGGGCCAGGGAGATGAAGATGGTCGAAAGCATCGTGAAGACATATGCCTGGATGAAGCTGACAAGCACATCAATCAACAGCATGAACACCGAGAAGGCGATAGAGATGGCGGCTGTACCTGAGGCAACGGCCACACCCATACTGGCGAAGATGAATATAAGCAATGTCAGAATCAACACGATCATATGGCCACCCATCATGTTGGCGAACAGACGGACGGTGAGGGCCGCCGGCTTTGTGAAGATACCGAACACCTCGATAATCTGCATAATGGGGAGGGGACACTTGAGCCAGATAGGCACATCGGGCCAGAATATCTCCTTCCAGTAGACCTTGGTGCCGAAGAAGTTGGTCATCACGAAAGTCATAATGGCCAGCACCATAGTTACGGCAATGTTGCCGGTCACATTCGCACCACCGGGGAACACCACGATAAGTCCCAGAAGGTTCATGAAGAAGATGAAGAAGAACACCGTCAGGAGGTAGGGGGCGAACTTGGCCGACTTCTCCTTGAGTGTGGGCTTGATAACACCGGCGTAGATGAACTCCACCAGAGCCTCGATTGCTCCTGTCATCTTGCGGGGAGCCTTGAAGGGATTCTTCTTGTGCCAGCGGGCGAGCTGGAGCAGGAGAAGAGCCACGATTATGCAGGCGATGAATATCGCGCAGACATTCTTTGTTATCGAGAAATCCCAAGGCTTGTATTCCTTGCCGTCGACAATCTCGACAAGCTTACCCTTGTAGTCACCTTCGGTGGCAATCTTGAAGGTGGCGTCCCCATCGACATACTCCTCACCGTGGGTCACACGCGAGGAGGAGAAGATGTGCAGACCATCCTTGCCCCAGACTATAACGGGAAGAGGAATGCGCTTGTGATGGTTGAAAGGCACCTCCCAACCGTAACCGTCCCCGAGATGCTCGAAGATGGTTTCCTTTATGTCGAACTTATGCTCGTCGGTCTCCTCGGCGACCTCGTCAAGAGCCTCCTCTATCTTGTTCTCCACGCCGGGAGAAGACTGGGAGGCGGAAGCCGTCGAAGCGGTGTCCTGCGCGACAACATCCTGAGCCATCGCGGAGAAGGCCCAGCTTGTCATCAGAACCAGTATAAAAAGCAACTTCTTCATTTTGGAAGCCTGGTGATTGTCTTGTTGAACGGTCAGTAAATGCAGACGGAAACGACATCATTGTCGACATCGACGATACCGCCTTCGACTTCTATCTCATGGTGCCCGTTTGCTTCGGCATACTTGATTTTACCCTTCACAAGGGTTGACACCAACGATGCGTGGCGCGGCAGGACAGTGAACTGCCCCATCTCGCCTGGAAGGGTGACCGAAGATGCCTCTCCCTCGAAAAGCACTTTTTCTGCTGAAATTATCTTGAGAACCATAATTGAGTTGTCGATTCGATTTTGGGAACCCGGCCCCGCGAAACGCGGCCGGCGGTTGCTGCTGATTATTTAACCTCGGCGAGGAGCTTCTTGCCCTTCTCGATGGCATCGTCGATGGTGCCGACATTGAGGAAGGCCTGCTCGGGATATTCATCCATCTCGCCGGAGAGAATCATCTTGAAGCCACGGATTGTCTCGCTCAGCGGAACCATCACACCGGGAAGACCGGTGAACTGCTCGGCCACATTGAAGGGCTGGGAGAGGAAACGCTGTGCGCGACGTGCACGGGCCACAACCAGCTTGTCCTCGTCTGAAAGCTCATCGACACCGAGGATGGCGATGATATCCTGAAGCTCGTTGTACTTCTGGAGGAGCTGCTTGACAGCCTGCGCGGTATTGTAGTGATCCTCGCCGATGATGTTCGGGTCGAGGATACGGGATGTCGATTCCAGGGGATCCACGGCAGGATAGATACCAAGCTCGGCGATTTTACGCGAAAGCACGGTAGTGGCGTCGAGGAAGCTGAAGGTGGTGGCGGGAGCCGGGTCGGTCAAGTCGTCGGCAGGCACATAGATGGCCTGCACGGAGGTGATTGATCCGTTCTTTGTGGAGGTGATTCGTTCCTGGAGGGCACCCATCTCAGAGGCAAGTGTAGGCTGGTAACCCACGGCGGAGGGCATACGGCCCAGAAGCGCAGACACCTCTGAACCTGCCTGGGTGAAACGGAAGATGTTGTCGATGAACAGGAGGATATCCTTACCGCCGCCATCCTGGTCGCGGAACTGCTCGGCCACTGTAAGACCGGTCAGCGCCACACGCAGACGTGCGCCGGGAGGCTCGTTCATCTGGCCGAACACCAGGGCGGCCTGAGATTCCTTGACCTCGTTCATATCGACATCCTCAAGGGGCCATCCCCCTTTGAGCATGCTCTCCTCGAATTTCTTGCCGTATTTGATGACACCGCTCTCAATCATCTCGTGGAGGAGGTCGTTACCCTCGCGGGTACGCTCTCCGACACCGGTGAACACCGAGAAACCGTTGTGACCCTTGGCGATGTTGTTGATGAGCTCCATGATAAGCACGGTCTTGCCCACACCTGCACCACCGAAGAGACCAATCTTGCCACCCTTGCTGTAAGGCTCAAGCAGGTCGACAACCTTGATACCGGTATGGAGAATCTCCGTACCGATGGTCAGGTCCTCGAACTCGGGAGCGGGCTGATGGATGGGGCGCAGGTTCTCGCGGTTGAGTTGCGGAAGGTTGTCGATGGCGTCGCCAAGAACATTCAGCAGACGTCCCTTGACCTGGTCACCGGTGGGGACGGCGATGGGATGGCCGAGGGAGTCAACGCGCAGACCGCGCTGCAGACCGTCGGTGCTCTCCATAGCCACACAGCGGACGGTGTCTTCACCGATGTGCTGCTCGACTTCGAGAATCAGCTGCGAACCGTCGGGACGGTCAACCTTCAAAGCCGTGAAAATCGGCGGCAGGATGTTCTGGTCGCCCTCGAAGATAACATCGACCACGGGGCCGATTACCTGGGCTATTTTTCCGTAATTGTCGCTCATCTTATTGCGAGTTAATGCGTTTGTTTTGTCAGGGGGAATTAAGGGTTACTGGGGAAGCTGGCCGAAATAGAAGCCTTCAACCACAATCCACACCATCAGCGCAAGGTTGACCAGGTTGATGGGGAGGAGATATTTCCATTCCAGTGTCAGCAGCTGGTCGATACGCAGACGGGGGTAGGTCCACTTGAACCAGATGATGATGAAGGAAATCACGAAAGCCTTGCCGAGGAACCATACAACCGAGGGGATGTAACCCATGAGCTCATTGAATCCGTCCCATCCGGCAACGCGGAAGGGCATCCAGCCGCCGAAGAAGAGCAGAGTGGCGACTCCGGAGACAATGAAGAGGTTGAGGTATTCAGCCAGGTAGAAGAAACCGAAGTGGATACCGGAATACTCTGTATGGTAACCGGCGGTAAGCTCGCTCTCGGCCTCGGGAAGGTCAAACGGGCCACGGTTTGTCTCGGCTGTTCCGGCAATCATGTAAATCACAAAAGCAATGATCGCGGGGATATGCGCCGAGAAGATGAACCAATGGTCGGCCTGGGCCTCCACAATCTTGGCGACATCCATCGTGCCGGCGAACACCACCATAGTAAGAATGGACAAACCGACAGAAAGTTCATAGCTGACCATCTGTGCGCCCGAACGGAGGGCACCGATGAGGGTGAACTTGTTGTTGGAAGACCATCCCGCGAGCAGGATACCCAGCACACCTATCGAGGAGCAAGCCAGCAGGAAGAAGATACCGATGTTGAAATCGATAATCTGCAGACCGTTGCCCCAGGGGAGAACCGCGAAGCAAAGCACTGACGCGATAATCACCAGGTAAGGAGCCAGGGCGAAAAGGAACTTGTCGACATGGTTGAGGGAGATAAGCTCCTTGATGAGAATCTTGAACATGTCGGCGATACTCTGGAGCAGCCCCCAGGGGCCGACGCGGTTCGGGCCGAGACGACACTGGAAGTAAGCACAAATCTTACGCTCGTAGAGGATATAGAAGAGCGCCAGCACAGAGTAGACCAGCAGCAGACCGACGCCGACCAGCACACACTCCAGGGTCGTTGCGAGCCAGGAGGGCATAAAGTTGTTGAGCATCGTGTCAAACCAGGTCGCGAAGCTGCTGAAATTATCTATTGTGTAATTACTCATGACAAGTAACGTGATTGGATATCAGGAATGTTTCGTTTCTAATTGGTTCCCTGCCGGCCGTCAACGGTCCATGTCGGGGACGATGTAGTCCATCGAGCCACCGATGGTGATAAGGTCGGCAATCTTCTGTCCCCGGGTGATATGGTCTACGACAGCGGCCGCGGGCAAACCGGGGGTGACAAGTTTCAGACGGTAAGGCTTTGTGGAGCCGTCGCTCTCGATGTAGACTCCGAAGAGGCCGCGACATCCCTCGACAACCTGGAACCAATGTCCGACAGGAAGCTTGATGACCTTGGGCACTTTGGCGCAATACTCCCCTTCGGGAAGCATCTCGATAAGCTGCTCAAGGATACCCTTCGACTGGAGAATCTCGTCGACTCGGTTCTGGAAACGGGCCAGGGAGTCACCTTCGGTGCGGATAACCTGCTCGAACTTGAGCTCGGGATAAACGCTGTAGGGATGGGTCTTGCGGACATCGCACGCCCAGCCGGACGCACGGCCCGAGGGACCGGTGATGGCCCATGAACGGGCATCCTCGTTGGTGAGGACCCCGACATTCTTGAGACGGTTGTGGGCGATGACGTTTCCGGTGAAGAGCTTGTTGTATTCGGCCACATTCTTGGGAAGCACTTCGAGCAACGCCTTGACATCCTTGATGAAATCGGGGTCGAGGTCAGCCATCACACCGCCGATGCAGTCGTAGTTGAATGTCATACGCGCACCGCAGGTCTTCTCCATGATGTCAAGCACCTGCTCGCGGACACGGAGCGTGTAGAAGAGCATCGTTGTCGCGCCGAGGTCCATACAGAATGTGCCGATGAAGAGACAGTGGGAGGCGATACGCGACAGCTCATCCATCATCACGCGGATAACCTGGGCACGGCGCGGAACCTCGATTCCGGCAGCCTTCTCGATAGCCAGGCAGAGACCGTGGTGGTAGTTGTGAGCCGAGAAATAGTCCAGACGGTCCATGAAGTGGAGGGTCTGCATGTAACCGAGATCCTCACAGAGTTTCTCGACGCCGCGATGGATATAGCCCATATAGACATCGATTTTCTGGATTGTCTCGCCGTCGACAGCCGTGCGGAAACGCAACACACCGTGTGTGGCGGGGTGCTGCGGGCCGATGTTCACCACGAAGTCATTCTCGTTGAACACCCTCGGACGTTCATGCTTAATCGAGCCGTCGGGCTGCTCCACCCAAGTGTCGGTGTGGTCGGTCTGACGCTCGTTCTTGATAGATACGGGGTTGATGTCGGGATTGGCGTCGTAATCCTTGCGCAGGGGGTAACCCACCCAGTCGATGTTAAGGAAAAGACGGCGCATATCGGGATTGTTGATGAAGATAATCCCGTAGAAATCATAGACTTCACGCTCGTAGATACCTGCGATGCGGTAAAGGTCGGCAATCGAATGTATCATAGGGTTGTCGCGGTCGGTGGTATGCACCTTCACCGAGACAAACTCCTTAGTCGAAGAGGAAGTCAGATAATAGATACATCCCAGGGAGGACACCCAGTCCATTCCGACGATGGTCACGAGATAATCGAAACCGCAGTCGTCGCGGAGCGACTTCACCAGGTCGTGAAGCTTTGCGTCGGGGATGTTCACCAGCAAAATCTCACCCTCCTCGAAGGTAACTTCGGGGAACTGACGCGAGATTTTTTCCTGCAAGTTAGCCATGTATGTCGTATGATGGTTTATCAGTCAATGTTGGCCGCTGCGACATCCTCGATGGGGTGGGCGGCAAGAAATTCCTTCTGGTTCTCCTGGCGGTTCTTGCCTCCGAAGAAGCGTTCCACCTTGATTTTGCGCGACAGCTGCATGATCGAGTATATCATAGCCTCGGGACGGGGAGGACATCCGGGGCAGAACACGTCGACTGGGACAATGTCCTCGATGCCCTTCGCCACATGGTAGCTTTTGCGGAACGGGCCGCCGGAGATGGCGCAAGAACCGCAGGCGATGACATATTTGGGCTCGGCCAGCTGGTCATAAAGACGGCGGAAGACAGGCACCATACGGTGGACGATGGTACCGGCCACCATCATAAAGTCGGCCTGACGGGGCGAGGCACGGGCTACTTCCCAGCCGAATCGCGCCATATCAAAACGGGCGGCTCCAAGCGACACGAATTCGATGCCGCAGCAACTGGTGGCGAAGGTGAGCGGCCAGAGCGAGTTTGAACGCCCCCAGTTGATAAGTTTGTCGAGAGAACCGACAAGCACGTTGGTTCCCGACTCCTGAAGCTCTGTGACAAGCTTCTCGATGTATTCGTTGTCCTTCCAGGCCTCGTAAGGGAGCCCCTGGGCGGTCACATGCTTCATTTCCATTCAAGCGCTCCTTTCCGCCAGGCGTAAACGAGGCCCAGCACTAAAATTGCGAAAAAAACAGCGACGCAGAGAACTCCTTCACCTCCGAGGGCGCGCATCTTGACGGCCCAGGGGAACAGGAAGACAGTTTCCACGTCGAACATCAGGAAGAGGATGGCGAACAGATAATAACCCACATGAAAGCGGGCCATTGATTCGCCGCGTGTCGGGATACCACACTCATATGCCTCTCCTTTCTGCGGGTTGAAGGAGCGGGGAGAAATAAGGCCGGCGAGCCACATGGCCAGCCAAACCAGCCCTGCTCCGGTGAGCAGCGCCACGATGGCGAACACTACGGCGTCGATGCCAAAAATTCCTAAAGATATCATGAACTATTTTGTTGTGATTCCTGGTCTATTGTGGCCGTCTCGGACAGCGGGAACTACCGGGACAACCGTTTAGGGTTAGATGATCGATAACACCGAGAGCTGATTCCCGGGCATAACCGTTGCCTGTCAAAAAGACATAGTCTTAACCTCTGGTTATCAACAATCTGTAATCAGAAAAGCAAAACCGCGACCCACGGGAGCGGATTTACGGCTACAAAGATAGGAATTTTTTGGTAATCAATTGTTAAAAAACTCCCACAAAATTATCCCCCTCCCAAATTTTCCCAAAAAACCGCCATCCCTCCAAAAACCGCCAACACCAGAATTAACATCATTTAACCACACACCCCTCTCCCTCATATCTCTTAAATGGAACCGTTGCGGCGGAAATAGAGGAAACGGTTGTCGCCGGCCTGCTCCTCTTTCTCCAGTATGCCGCAAACAAACGGGAGGGAGGGCGCGGGATGGTCGCCACGTTCCCCGAGCACCACGGGGGAAATCTCCACCCGCAGTGAGTCCCACATTCCGGACTCCAAGAGGTAGGAGAGATAACGCGGGCCGGCCTCCACGAGGACAGAAGTAATACCGTATTCGGAATAAAGGGTCTCGAACGGGTCATTTCCTGTCAGAACGACGGCTGATTTCAAGAGGGTTGCATCCGGGGACACGTTTCCCGAACGGTCAAGGATGAAGGGGCGGGGCGCACGTCCCGCCCAGTCGCGCAACGTCAGTCTCGGGTTATCGGCATTGACGGTGGCGGCGGTGGTCAGTATGGCCTCATTCTCGCTGCGGAGTTTCATCGTCGCCATTCTCGTCAGAGGTGTGGAGAAGGGATATGCCAGTTCATCCGGGCTTCGCTTGACATCCATATATCCGTCAGCCGATTGCGCCCACTTCAGGGTGATATATGGCCGACGGAGGGTCTGTGCTGTGAAAAACACCTTGTTCAGGGAGATTGATTCCTCGGCCAGGACGCCGGTAACAACCTCCCCGCCAGCCTCGCGAATCATCGCCATCCCCCGTCCGTTCACCTTTGGGTTGGGATCTCCGGCACCTACCACGACGCGGGGGATGCCGGTGTCAACGATGAGTTTGGCGCATGGCGGGGTCTTGCCGTAATGCGAGCATGGTTCCAACGTGACATATATGGTGGAATCTGTAAGCAGATGCCTGTCAGCATCCTTGACCGAAGCGACGGCATTGACCTCGGCGTGACCTTCGCCACAACGGCGATGCCACCCCTCCCCTATCACCCTGCCGTCGGGGGCGACAATCACTGCCCCGACCATCGGATTGGGGGCTGTGAATCCCCGTCCGTTCGCCGCCAGCTGCAACGCACGGCGCATATATTTCTCGTTGATTTCCATGATTATCCGTTTATTGTCACAATGCGGGAGCATTCAATGTCACCGCCTCCCCCTCGTTACCGTAACGGTCATAGGGGGCGACAGCATACCAGTATCCTTTCAACACCCTGGCAGGAAGCTCGAAAGTGTTGCCATATGTGACACCGATTATATATTTGCCGTCGAAATTCGGGCCGTCACCGGCCAGCGCGTCGATTGGCCCGACATCCATCGGAATGGCATAGCAGACATACCGCCCGCTACCCCTGTCAAACCAGCTCAGAGACTTGTCCTTGCGGCTCAGATTCTTCACTTTCTCCATAGCCGGTGCCTTTTTCCAGGTCATAGGAGGCATCAGGGCCTGAGTGGCATATTCGTTCATCGCCAGCTCGCGGTCAAGCCCGCGGGCCTTCTTCCCGGTGAGATGGGCGGCGGAATAGAACACCTGGCCAGACGGAATCCCCGCCTTGCGCGATGCAAGCCTGGTCACCCCCACCTCCTTGCGCTGCTCTTTCCAGGCAGCTTCACCGGCAGGCAGGCTCGGGACATTCTGGCTCACGAACAGATGACGTCCGAAATGCCGCGCCACATCCGCCCACCATTCTACCAACGGCTGGAAAGGGTTTGTAGCATGCTCCATCGGCCAGTAGACCTGCGGGGAGACATAATCCACAGTGCCGTCGGCGAGCCAGCGCAACGGATCGCAATAGATGTCGTCATACATCCAGTCGCGACCTACCGACGGCGGTTCGAGCCCATGCTCGGCGCATGCCTTTCCATTCCCACCGGCCACACCGGCGGGAGCCACACCGAATCTTACCCAAGGCTTTTCCTCCTGAATCATACCGTAGACCTCCGAGATGGCCGTAGCCACATTCTGACGGCGGCGGTCACTCTCCTCAACCGGATCCATACCCTCCGGTACGGGGAATTTCTCGGGATAGAAATAATCGTCGAACACAAGTCCGTCGACATCATAATTGCGCACAATCTCCCGGCAGACCTCAACGATATGCTTTCTCGCATCGGGATTCCCGGGGTCAAGGATAGACACCCCCTTGACGGTGGTCTTCTTCTGAGCCGGACGGCTTTTACCCTTCTTCCCCTTGGCGCGAGATTTCGCGGCAGGGACAGTGACAGTTTTGAGTTGTGACAGTACCCATTCCTTTTCGATGGCCCGGCGGTCGGCCGGAGTCGAGGGGAGGTTCGCCGAGGATGAGAACCTGAAAGGGTTAACCCACGCGTGAAGCTCAAGTCCACGGGCATGGCACTCCCTGACGGCAAATTCCAGCGGATCCCACCCCTTGGCGGGAGCTGTGCCACGTCCTCCGGTCAGATACGCGCTCCAAGGCTCAAGCGATGACTTGTAGAGCGCGTCAGCCATAGGCCTGACCTGAAGCAGCACCGAGTTGAATCCCGAGGAGGCCGCCATGTCGAGCAACGCCGTCAACTCCTTTTTCTGCGCCTCGGCAGCCGCAGGTGTGGAACCGGAGACCGATGGCCAGTCTATGCCATACACCGTGGCCACCCACAGCCCCCTCATCTCATATTTGGGGGCGGCGAATCCACGCGAGACACAGGAGAGGAGGAGAACAATCCCTAAAATCAGACCAGTCTTTCTCATCTCTCACTGCTGATTTTAAGTGTCGCCCCTGCTGAGTGAGCCGAAACGATGGGGTTATACTGACTCTGAACCTGGGCCACACCGCTGGCGAAGCTTCCGGCCTGAGAGGCGAACAGCTCGTAGGCCAACCGGTAGGTGCCTCGGGGGAGGAAATCAATGAATATGTTTGTCTGCGAGTCGCGGTTTTCACGATAGAAGCAAAGCCCCTCAGAGAAAATCGGCGCGGGAAGCTGCTCGACAGGTTCCAGTCCGGCGGCACGCAAATCCTCAATCACGACATATGAGAGGTCTTCCTCTACCCGGAGGGTAAGCTCGACCCTCACGCGGTCGCCGATCTTGAAAGCGGTAGCCGGAACCCATTCGTCACCCCGGGCAATCATCAGCGACTTCCCGACCGAGATTTCCTGACATCCGACAGCCTTGATGGAATCCATCGGGAGACGGCGCATCATCACCACACCACCGACCGACGGATAATCCGCCTGACGGTCGATTGTCATGGTGGCAGGCACCGTGAGCATAGAGGTAATCTGCTCGGTGAAAGCCCCGGTGGCATACTCCTCAGACTGCGGCTGCAGCAGAGTGTCACCGATATGTATGGCGGTCCCACGCGTGTTGATCTTCAGCGGCTTGCCGCTTGAGAGAATCGAGGCGACAGCCTGGGTGGTCATCACCGCATTCCCCCAGTCATTGTTAGTCTTGTTGAGAATCAGCCACTGGCGGATTTTCTCCACATCGTCGCATCCCGGCTCGACAGCATTGAAAGCATCAAGCAGAAGCGAGGTGATGCCTACCCTGTCGAAACTCCATAGTGTCACATATCGGTCAAGCTGCTGCCACCACATACCCTTCTCCGGAGTGGAGGTGGCGTATTCACGCAATGACTGCAGCACCTGACGCGCTGTGGCGTTGTAGCCGTGATTATTGAGAATCAGGGCATACACACCCTTCATCGGCACACCGGCATCCTTCCATCCGGCAACAGCCTTCTGCACCTCCGACTCTATCACGCGGGAGGCGGCTGTCGAGGGTTTGACCTGCGGGAACTTGTCGCGGATGGTAACATACAGCCAGTAATCCCCCTTGGGGTATTTCTTGAAGTCAGCGGCAGTCTCCCGGTCGAGATATGCCAGCGACTCCTTAATCATCTTTGACAGACGCTGGTCAGCGGGTAGCCATCCCATACGGTTGAGGTCACCCAGCTCGTCGAGAATTACCTCTGTCGCCCAGCGCGACACTGCCGGATATCGGTCTGACCAGCTCCAGCCGCCGTCAGCCCTCATCTGGGCGAGACGGTCGATAGCGTCGGAAATCACCTTGCGGGTCTGTCGTTTGTCAAACAGCAGGGAGAGCCGCTGCATCCTTTCGGTGTCGCTCAACGCCTCTGACACCCAGGGGGTGGCATTGAGAAGCATCGTTTTGAGTTCCTGGTTCTTCTCCAGGTTGGAAACCAGGGCAGAATCGCCAGTCTCAGCCCATCGGCGGAGCACACGCGCCAGTTCGGGATTGTCGTGGAGTATGCCATCAGCTACCGCAGCCGAGAACAGTGCGGCGCCCGCTTCCACAGATGAGTTGATTTTCCCTTCGCGCAATCCAGGAAGAGCAGACACCACCTGCCAGGAGGGATTCTCGGTGAAGTTGAGATACGCACGATCATCGCCCGACATAGCAGGAAGATTGATTGAGAAAGAAGCGTCGTCCGGAGCGATATAGAACATCTCCGACTCCACCACATCCTGTTCGGAGGGGAGGACAGGAAGCAACGTCTGTTCGCCGTCGGCATAATCCCCCGAGACGGCGCGGACGCGGTAAATCAGTCCGGTCTCACCTGTCGGGGCGACAACCTCCACCGAAGCGACAGCTGATGCCTTACCGTCAAGTTCGACAGCCTTCTCCTCGCGGAGAAGCACCTTCCCGGACGATGCGGAGACAACCTCGGAGACGACATTGATTCGCCGTAACGAATCGGTATTGTTCATCACCGAAGAGGCCAGCACCACCGAGTCGGCTGTGCGTAGGAAACGGGGGGCATTCTGCGACACCATGACCGGCTTGGAGGATACAATCTCAGCCGAAGTCGATGCGGTAAGCAGCTCCTTGTTATAGGCCATAGCCCTGAGAATCCATGTGGTATTGGCATCCGGCACAGTGTAGCTGATTTCCAGTGAGCCGTCTTCGGCGGTGGTCAGCATAGGGCGGAAGAACGCCAGAGGTATTTCCGAAGGGCGGTAAGACTCTTCATTCGCGCCTGCGGCTTCATCCTTGTGTTCGGCAACATTCTCAATATCATCGGCAGAAGCCCCGTTGTCCGCGGTGACAGCAGCCCCGGCCGCCATAAGCGGAGCAGCCTCCTGCTCCACCGCCATCTCATCCATGGCCACCTCTTCGGTCATATCCCTACTTGTGGACTTGAACATCACCGACTTAGCCCCCCTGATACGGATGTTGCGGAGACCACCGCCAGTGAAACTCATTCCATACAGCTGGAAGGTGGGAGCGGAGATGAGATACCCGTCCTTATACCGGAAATCCTTGGAGACGGAGGTCGACATAGTAGAGAAGTTCCATCCATTCGACAGCATAGTCCATCCGCCGGGGTTGAAGGAGGTCAATGACAAAGGATTTGAAGCCAACACATCGATGGCCTTGTTTGACATGTCGAGGAACATGGCACTTTGAGCTGTGGCCTTGTCTGAGGGCTTCACCCTGAACGTTATCTTCTCCTCTTGTCCCGGAGTCACCTTGTCGCGGAATGTCTCTATCTCGATGGCGATTGACTGGCGCGAAGCAGAGGCTTTGACCTCGGTCTCATAACGGAATGACTCGAAGTTCCTGACGCATTCAAACAGGATTCGTGCCGACTCAACTCCGGCAGGAAGAACACCCTCAATCTCCTGCATGCCTTTTTTCAGGGTCAGCCACCGTTTCCCGATGACTTTTCCGGGATAGGCGGACGCAATCATCCTCACATGCACATCACCGCAGTCCGACCCGAGGATAAGCTTGTATTTCCCATCGGCATCAGCCGTGACATTCCCATCAGGCATCCATAAAGCCTGTTTCACCGGGCATATCGCGTCGGTCGGACGGTAAAGCACCATCTGACAGGGGGCTGACGATTGGGCTATTGCGGTGTCAACCGGCATAAACACCATCGAGTAGCTTCCCGTCTGGAGGGAACGGATGATGTCAGCGACCGGACGGTCTCCGACCTCACCCTCGGCCACGACAGCCGAGTCACGGGTCACCTTGTATCTCAACGCGAGGGGCTTGATGTCGCCATTGGCATCACGGGCCTCAACTGTCGCATTGAATGGGGCGGCCAGATTTATCTGGGCCGGAATTGACGCTACAATCCCAAGCGGTTTACCCATATTGAAGCTGGCGGTCATCGTGCGGGTCTCTCCGTTGGGGGATGTCACTTCGATGTCACAGACGAATATGCCGTCAGGAGCCGGACTGGCCGCGATGGCCGACGCCGGAATAACGACGGTGAACTTGCCGTCCTGCGCGGTCACTGTCTCGCCGGTGTAGAATACCGGAGACTCGGTTTTCCACCACCAAAATCCCTGCTGCACTTTCAGCGAAGCTTTCACCTGGGCCTCGGCAATCGGGAAGCCGGAGTATGCCACAGCCTCGCCGGTCACCGACGCGCTGTCTGCCACAGACTCCGGACGGTTTACCGCCAGCGTCTTGACCTTGAATGTAGGGAGTTTGTAGTCGCTCACCATGAATGAACGTGAGCCACAGAAATCGATTACCCTCTTAGCGCCCGGTGCATCTCCGGCCCTGAGCTGGAAACCACCGGTAAGGCCTGCGGTCGGGAGAGTGAATTTCCCCTCTGCCCTGCCCCAGGAATCAGTGGTGACATAAATAGTGTCGACAGGCTGGAAATTGGCATCGCGCAGCTCAACCCCAACGCGCCGTCCGGCTGCAATCACACGGTTTGCGGCTGATGAGGTATAGGCCACAAGGGCAAACTCCACCTCGTCTCCAGGACGGTAAAGCCCCAGGGAGGTGAACAGCTCGATATTCAGATGCTTGCCGTCTCCGGTCTCATAAGGGGTCGAAGCCGAGACCCCGGGAGCGTACCTGTCGCTGCCCTTGGTTACAGAAAGCAAGCCGTATTCCTTTATGGCCAACGCTTTCTCGCCGTCAGCATCAGTCTTCCCCTCGAAAGGAGCAGCCTGATTGCGGCGTGACCAGGGGCGGAAATATATCTCGGCATCCTTGACCGGCTTTCCGGAAATCGCGTCGGCCACCCAGGCCGATGATGATTCCCCTACGGTAAGGGTCGAGAGCGACAAATCGCTGCAGCGGACAACCCGCAGGCTTCCGGAGTCATACTTGCCGTCCACCGACATCCTTACCACATACATCCCGTAGCCTGGGAAGGTGATTTCGGTCTTGGCGGAAGCTGAGAAAGGGAGCTCGCGGTCAAATTCAAGGGTCTTGGTCTCGATGGCTTTGCCGAGATTGGTGCCCCTTACCCAGTTGTCGTCAGCCTCGATGCCGCCACGGGCGGTGACATCAAACATCTCAAGCTTGACCGACCTGCCGTTAACGCTGTTCACTGTCAGCGGCACCAACTTGTCGGGGGACACCTGTGACGGCATATCGAAGCTTGCCGAGGGCATTCCCAAACGGTTGATGGCATTGGTGATATCATTCACAAGTATGCCCGACGGGTAATGCTCGCGATATTCAACCAGAAGAGGATATACAGTTTTCGCGTCCTCTCCGGCGGCAAATCCGTCAGCGGCCTTGTCGAGAAACAGCCCTGCAAGCTCTTCATCCCGGTTGAGGTCATACAATCTGAGCATTTCACGGGTGAAGGCGGAGGGAACCTTGGATGAGGCTCTCACACCGAAACCACGCGGCTCAGGCCGGTTGGCGGAGAACATATATCGGTTCACAAACTCCCTGACCGCAATCTCCTCGACAAAACGGGGAGCGGTCTGGTCTTTGTGGGCATCAATCAACGCACTGTATATACCCAGAATCATACCCAACGGGCGACATGTGGGGCCGGGGCGCAATGTCGGGTCACACGGATTCTCCATCAGTTTGCTGTTTAGCACCCTCATGCCCTTGCCGGACGCGAAGACATCAAGGTAGTTGATTCCGGAGACAGCTATGAAATCGAAAAGCGTGGGATAGAACCGCAAATCCCTGTCGGAAACCTCCACGATGCCGACATAATCCTTCAGAGGGAGTTTCTGCAGCTCATCAGCCGCAGCGAGGGAGGATTGAGTGAGCGACATCACTTTGTCAAGGAACTGGCGCGAGCTCCACAGACGGTAGTCGTCACCGGGATTGGCCACCGTCTCGCGGCGGTCATAAGTCCAGCGGTCAGAGGTGTATATCTGGGTATAAATCTTGGCAGACAAAGCGTCAAGCAACGCTTTGGCCGCCGGGTCATCCTCACGGGCTGCAAGTTCGGCGACCTGCTCCAGCACCACCTGCAGCGAGTCAGTGTTGACCTGGGCCTTGGCCAACCCAAGGCGTATCATAGCGTTGACAGCGCCCTTGCCGTCACCGGTTTTCAACGCCGCCTTCAAATCTGCGGCGGCAGTCTTCTCCACCTTGCCGGGGAAAGCGAAATCAGGCTCGGCACCGTGTCCGAAAAATGGATTCAACAACATGACAGAAAATATGAATAACGCCCTGAAGAAGCCGGGCCGGCTCAACTTCATCGCTGATCTCATAGCGGATGGGATTATGATTCGTGTGGAATATATTGAAACGCCGCAGCGTGCCGGAGTTTGCCCCGACCTTGACGGCACCTTGCGGGCAAACGCAGCACGCTGCGTCAGATAAACATCAGGCCGTGGCCTGAATGTTCAATGTTCGCTTTGACTTTTTGAGATTTTCCCTCTTTGCCGGGCTTGTTCTTATTTCTCGCCACCCTTGATTTTGGTGCGGAGACGGTGGTGCTGCTTCATCATCTCGCGGTTGAACTGACGTTCAACAGCTTTCAGACGGAACAGCTGCTTGCGTGAGAGAATATCCTTGAACTTGTCCATATACTCCCGTTCGAGCTGGGCCGAACGGACAGCAGCGTCATAGACAGCCTCGGTGGCTTTCTCGTATTCGAGGTCGGAAGCGTTGGGCATCTCGGCCACACGTTTCTCCATCGCGCGGGCCTCGTCGTTTATCTTCGCCTCGTTGTCTTCCATCTCCTCATAGAGGGGATAGAATTTTGTCTGCTGCTCGCGTGTCAGCTCAAGTTCCTTTGTCAGATAGATACGTTTGTACTGGCGCATCTCTGTCATCCATTGCTCACGTTCGCCGGGGCTTTGGGGCGCAGCCGACGCTGTGAAAACGGCTGAGAGCGACAGCCACATCAACGCTACCAGAGTAAATATCCTGATATTCATAAAAAGCTCTTTTTGGTTACACGACAGTCTTCTTTCGCGAATCAATACAATGTCTCCTCAAGAGAATCGGCGGGAATCATATCATCTACCGAGATGCTGTCAAGATACATATCCTCCAGCACCTCGCGGCCGGAAACATCGTCGCGGAGGTATTCATATATAAAAGTATCGTCGGAAAGGGCACTTGACAGGATTTCGTTGTTGTCAATCGAAAGGTCAACATTGCCAGTACCGAGCATGGAGAACATCTTCACCATACACCACACACCGGCAAACATGGCCGCCATATAGACAAACGGCCTCACCCTGCTCCAGAAAGAACGGGGAGCCTCGATTTTCCTCGGGGTCTCGGCCTGCTCGTTGACAGGGAGCATAGCTTCCATCCTCTGCTGGAAATCGGCGAAGTAACCGTCAGGGACGGTCATTCCGTCATTTCGGCCTATCTTGTCAAGTATATTTTCCTTGTCAGTTCTCATCGCTGTTGTCTTTGAAGCTGTCGCATTTCGAAATTTTGACTGATTCGAAAATGAAAGGTTTAAACTCTGTTTAATCTTTTTTCGGGGCAGATTAGGGTTTCGGAATCTCCCCGGGCATCAAATTCAGTCATTGTCAGCGAAATATTGCTCGATTTTTTTCACGGCGAGATGATAAGAGGCTTTCAGCGCCCCGACCGATGTCCCGAGAATCTCAGACATCTGTTCATATTTCATCTCGTCATAATATTTCATATTGAACACAAGTCTCTGTTTCTCTGGGAGCGAGGCGACAGCCTTTCGTAGCTTGAGGGCAAGGGCGTCGCCATCCACATATTCATCGCTCTCTATGAGGTTGACAAGGTGGCTTTCCTCATCGTCCAAGCTGATGTTCAGACGTTTGCGCTCCTTTGACAGGAAAGTGATGGATTCATTGAGTGCTATCTTGTAAAGCCAGGTCGACAGCTTCGCGTCACCCCTGAACCCTTCGACCGACTGCCATGCCTTCAGGAAGGTGTTCTGGAGGATGTCATTGGCATCGTCATGGCTCTCCACCATACGGCGGATTTGCCAGTAAAGCGGCTCGGAATACTGCCGCATGACATCATTGAACGCCTGCCGGCATGTCTCTGGTTGCCGGAGCCGTTCTATGAGTGTTGAATCTTCGCGGGGTAGTTCTTTTGCCATCAAAGTCGGTTTTTGAGCTTCAAATTTAACAATTAAATTCCGGTTTGACAAAACCGCCCCCATTTTTTACGATTTATTTACGATTTCCCTCTTTTTATATGACCGAGGTCTTGGGACATTGCTATGACATCTCCAGGGGGCATTCATCAATACCGCTTGTCTATGATAGAAATTTTTTTAGCCATCATATCAATCTTGTCATGATAGATTTCCTGCAAATCACTCGGGAGGAAAGAGACATCTATCAGTTTATGCCATTTTGGAAGAGCTTTGGAGAAGCGGGTAAAAAGATTTGCGATAGCTTTTTCATCCATACCACTGTCGCGCATCGCCTTCTCAAAATCTTCTCGTTTTATTCGTCTTTTCTTTCCATTAAGAGTGAGTGCCAGTTCCTCGTCATCCTCAGGCATAGCTAAAGCGGTTGACAGGAGGTCATAAGCGGGTGTCAACGTATAATTGAGTACCGGTCGGAAGAGTGAGAAGTTCTTCAGGTGCATATCGGCGTTCCCTGTGAGCCATGAGAACACCACCACCTCCCAGTAGTTGACGATGTCCAGCAAAGGCGCAGTGGAATATTGACCAATCAGTTTAGCGATCCGCTCGTATGAACCTTTGTATTTGTCCTCAGTGAGTCGTTCCGATAGCTGGCACATGTCTTCCATCGCAATTTTCTCTCCTTTTTTAGTGCGGTCAACACGGCGAGTGATGTAGCATAGTTCACCATCGGCAAACCGAATCAGGGAATGTGGCACGGTCTTTATCCCGACTGCCTCCGCCATATGCATAGTCAAATCCTCATTTTCAGGCAGATGAGCAAATCGGTCGGTCTGCGGTTTCAGTATAAACCGCCCCCACAATCCTACGATGGTAAATCGTTGAGGTTCGCCGGCATGACCGCGTGAGATATCGAGCGACAGTTTTGCCTGCACACCTGTGACCGTTGTACTTGCCGAGACCACTTCCCTCGCCAGTTCCTTTATATTGGCACGGGTGTATGGCAACACAGGTACCGTTGTCGATTCAAAAATCTTGCGGGCACATTGCTTATGGTAATCGACGTCCCCTTCTGCCAATGGCTTATAACAAAACAAACATTTATCCATCGACTTCCTCCTCTCTATCAACGGGAATGACACTGACATTGCCGATGCAGTCCTTACAACATGCAACCAGCAAAGAAAATCTATCGCGAGCGGATATTTTCCAGCTCTGTTCAGCGATGTCAAGGAGCCATCCTTCCGGAATAAGACCATCAAAGAAAGGGAACAGCACCTTTTCGCGATATGGCTTTTCTGTCAACGGTAATGTCAGACTCACAGCGACGGCCACATCCGATTGGAGATAACCGGAATCATAGCGAAATTCATATCCCATGTCATCTTCTGTCAAAATTCCGACGAACACATCATCCACCAATACCTTAGCCCGTTTCATACCTTAGTGATTTTTGTGGGGGTCATTTCGGCTCCGAAAAGCGCAAGCACCTGATTTACTTTATCAAGGCGCAGGGTTGGTTTGCCTTGTTCAAGCTCGCGCACAAAGCGCAGCCCCACGCCGGACTTCTGGGACAAATCAACCTGCGTAAGCCCGAATTGTCGGCGCATTTCCTTCACATATTTTGCTAACTGAGTCATATGATATACCCTTTTGGGTGCAAATATAATAAATTTCATCCATATTGCACCATAAAGGGTATAAAAACTTTTGAAACAATGATGATTATACCCTATCACATACTATGAATAAGAGATAATAACGACCGTATAATCTCTGGTTCGAGAGCTGGAATCTTCGCGATTCCTATTCTCCAATAAATATATGAATGGCTGGTAACGCTTGCGTCCGTCAGATTTCATAATGTCGCGGAAATGTCGTAACTTTGCGCCCGAATATCGCGGCCTATCCTTATCGCGGCCCTTTACAGAGTAAAAATGCGAGATGTAGCAACAGCCATAACGACGTTGATTTCAGCCTTCCTGCCGGCGGCTGCTGTCGCCGCAACCGCTACTCTCGCGACAGATTCGGTCACTGACCGGCTACAGGGGGTGGTACTTGGGGAGGTGTCTGTCACCGCAATCAAGGGGGGTGACACCCCCAACGCCGACGAAGCGGTAACATATATCGGCAGCAACGCCGTGAAGACCTACGACCTCGTCAATCTCCGGGAAGCGTCGGCTCTCGCCCCGAATTTCTACATTCCGGCCTACGGTTCGCGTATGACATCCTCTATATATGTCAGGGGACTCGGCACCCGCATCGACCAACCTGTAGTGGGGCTTAACATAGACAACATACCTATAATAAACAAGGACAACTTCGACTTCGACCTGGCCGACATCGACCGTGTAGAGATTCTGCGCGGACCCCAGAACATACTCTACGGCAGGAACACGATGGGGGGACTGGTCAACATCTACACCCTCTCCCCGCTGAGTTTCGAGGGGGTTAGAGCCAGGCTCTCTTACGGCAACCACAACACCTGGCGCGCGTCGGCGGGTGTCTACGGCAAACTTTCCGGGAAACTCGGTATGTCGCTGACCGGAGAGGTTTCAGGCACAGACGGTTTTTTCCGCAACGAACACAACAACAGCAAGGTAGGCCGCGAACGTCTCGCGGCCCTGCGCTGGAAGACATCATTCCGCCCTACCGGGAAGGTGGTGGTGGAGAACACGGCGATGCTCACCCGTGGCAGACAGAACGGCTACCCTTACCTCACCGTGGCCACAGACCGCATCGCCTACAATGACACCTGCCATTACAGCCGCCTCTCTTTTGTCGACGGCCTGACAGTCAAGCATTCCTTCAAAGGTATCACATTCTCCTCCATAATGAGCGTCCAGTATCTCGACGACGATATGACGCTTGACCAGGATTTCACCGAAGCCGACTATTTCACCCTGCGTCAGAAGCGCAAGGAATGGGCGTTCACCGGAGACTTCGTGGCGCGTGGACCTCAGACAGGAAGCTATTCCTGGCTCACGGGGGTGTTCGGTTTCTACCGCCGCTCAAAGATGGAGGCCCCGGTGACATTCAAGCAGACAGGAATAGACCGCCTCATCATCGCCAACCGCAACAATGCCAACCCCTATTACCCGATAGGCTGGGATGAACCATCCTTCACTCTCGGCAGCAACTTCACGATGCCCTCTGGCGGTATGTCAGCCTATCACGAGAGTTCGCTGAAACTCGGCGACTTCACCATCACCGCCGGGCTGCGTTTCGACTGGGAACGGACATCGCTCGATTTCCGCAGTTTCTGCAACACATCATACACGGTGTATGACAACACCGACCCGACCCTCTCCCCTCTTCCTGTCTTCCACAAATCCCCTGTCAACATCGATGAGAGTGACAACCTTTCGCACGATTACACCCAGCTGTTACCGAAAATCTCCGTGTCTTACCGGATTCCCGGCAACCACGGCAACATATACGCCTCTGTGACCAAGGGCTACAAGGCCGGCGGATACAACACACAGATGTTCTCCGACTTCCTTCAGCAACGCCTTATGTCGGAAATGGGGCTGACTCAGCAATATGATGTCGACCAGACGGTCTCATACCGTCCAGAGACCGACTGGAACTACGAGGTCGGTGCCCACCTGAGCCTGCTTGACCAATCCCTGGCAATCGATTTCTCGGCATTCTGGATTGACATCGACAACCAGCAAGTGACGATGTTTCCCGAGGGGAGCATCACAGGACGCATCATGGCCAACGCCGGGAAAGCCCGCTCAAGAGGTGTGGAGCTGTCGGCATCCTACCAGTCACCGGCGGGATGGTTCGCCCGTGGCGCGTATGGATTCACGGATGCCCGTTTCATCGATTTCAACAACGGCAGGGCCGACTACTCGGGTAAAAGGGTACCTTACGCTCCCTCCAACACCCTGTTTCTCGGGGCGGGTTACACACGCAGCCTGAGCGGATTCATCGACGGGATTTCGGCGGAGGTCAACACCCGTGGTACCGGAAGCATCTGGTGGGATGAGGCAAACACCGTAAAACAGCCATTTTATATGCTCCTCAACGCCTCCGTGGCGGCCACCCACAAGGGATTCCGCCTGGAGCTTTGGGCAGACAATATCACTGCCACGCAATATGCGACGTTTTATTTCGTTTCAATAGGGAACGCGTTCCTCCAGCGTGGCAACGGCTTCTCAGCCGGAGCGACCCTTAGCTGGGAGCTGGATTTCTAAATAGTTTTAACTCAAGACTCGACAAACAAAACAATAAACACTGAAATATGAGATTCTTCAAATTCCTCCCCCTCCTGTTCCTGTCGGCTTTCATACTCACCTCTTGTGGAGATGACGGTCCTCAGGAAAACTCCCAGACACTGATTATCCAGTCTTCGCTCAACTATGTCTCGGTCATAGACCGCACAGACAACACCCAGTCGGTTCTTCCCGGTGCGGATTACGGCATCGTGGTCAATCTCGACCGTTCGACCCTCCAGTTGAGCATAAACAACTTCCAGTTCGCCGCAAGCGAACGAGCCATCTCGTTCACTCTTCCCGAAATCCGGATGGACTACACCCAGACCGGTTGGGAAATCAACTCAAACGACCCTATCAGCGTCGATACCGGCAACGGAAGCGCGGTCATCTCCAACCTGCGCCTCAAATTCGTGCTTCGCAGCGACGGATCGCAGAATCTTGTCACAATCAACTTTGTGCTTGACAACCGTTATGAGGTGACAACCATCTTCACCCACAACCAGTTTATCGGCGAGACCAAGTCGACCGATATCACCGACCCCGAGAACAATCCTTTCTCCACCAACCAGTCACGCTATCTGGTCATTCTTGATGGAAAGACAAAGAAAGCGGAGGTGCAGATTGCCTATCCGAAGTTCCTCGAAGGCATGCCTTCAAATCTGGGTGTCATGAGATTCAAGGATATACCCGTGACCTTCACAAAGGATGGATTCACTTTCGCCACCGGAAGCCTGATTCCGGAAATATCCAACGTTCCCTATCCCGCCTTCGCTATCACCAACCTCAGCGGCACTGTCGTGGCAGGCAAGACCTTGTCGCTCACTTTCGAGTGTGAGAAATACAACCGAAAGGTAACCGTAGCCGGGACTGCCTATTGACATTCCCCAGTCAGCATAACTCTTTTTTCGTCACCGTCGCGGTTCTTTCCTGCAGGAAGGGACCGTGACGCGACGGTTTTGAAGACGACATCTCTTTTCCACAAACTCCTCCAAAAATCCCCACAATGAACGACTATTTCATCAAACGGAAAATATGCATAGTGACATCGACCAGGGCCGACTGGGGCCTCCTCAGCGGTGTCGCTCGCGGACTGCAGGCTTTTGACACGGTCAAACTGCAGATTATCGCCACAAACATGCACCTTGATCCCCGCTACGGGATGACCGTTGATGAAATCATCGAAGACGGGTTCGCCGTGGATGAATGCGTGGAGATGAACGCCAAGAGCGATTCACCCGTGGAGACCGCCGCCGCCACCGGGAAATGCCTTGTGGGGATGGCCCGCGCCATCGAACGCCTCAAACCCGATATTCTGGTCATCCTCGGTGACAGGTATGAGATGCTCGCTGTAGCCACTGCGGCCACTATCATGCGTGTCCCGATCGCCCATATCGCCGGAGGTGAAATCTCAGAAGGGGCTTTTGACGACAATATCCGCCATGCCCTGACGAAACTATCCACCCTGCATTTCACCGCAACCGACGCTTACCGCAACCGGGTGATTTCGATGGGTGAAAATCCTGAATATGTGTTCAACACCGGCGCGCTGGGTGTATACAACATCATCCATGAGCCTGTCATCCCCAAACCGGAGCTTGAGAGGTTCATCGGCATCGACATAAACTCCTCGACCCTCCTGGTGACCTTCCATCCGGCCACTATGGATCCGGTTCCGGTCAAAGAACGTTTCGAGGCCCTGCTCCATGCCCTTGACGGATTTATCAGCTCCCATATCATCTTCACCTATCCCAACAACGACCCGGAAGGAGAGGTGATAATCTCGATGATAAAGGAATACGCCGCCCGTTATCCGGGACGTGTGGCCGTTGTGCCGTCGCTCGGACGGCGCCGTTACCTCTCGGCCCTCCACTTCGTCAGCGCTGTGGTGGGCAACTCGTCGAGCGGCATCGTAGAGGTGCCCACAATGAAAATCCCTACAGTCGATATCGGCATACGCCAGCAAGGACGTATTGCCGCCTCGTCGGTGATTCATTGCGACGGAGAGACCGACCAGATACATCAGGCCATTTCTTTCGCCCTCTCCCCCGCCGGGAAACGTCTCGCCCTGGAGACCGACAACCCTTACGCCAAGCGCGACACTGTCACGCGCATCGTTGACATCCTGGCCAATATACGCCTTAAAGAGCTCTCCTCCAAACGTTTCGTTGACCCCTACCCGATACTGAATGTCCCGACATTCACCCAGCCGGAATGACATAACTTCTATGGCAGCAGACAAACCCATATCCCGACTCCCTCTTTTCATCATCCCGGCCCGTGGCGGCAGCAAGGGGGTGCCGATGAAGAATATCGCCGACCTTGGCGGACGTCCGCTTATCGCCTATTCGATTGACGCGGCGCTGGATTGTCTCGCGGAGACCTCCCTCTCTGCGGCAGACGATTCCGAAAAACGGATTATCGTCTCGACCGATTCCCCCGAAATCGCTGCAAAGGCCGGAGAGGAGGGAGTGGAGGTGCCGTTTCTACGTCCGGCCGAACTCTCGACCGATACTGCCGGATCGCGTGAGGTGATACTCCACGCTATGGACTACGCCGACAGCCAGGGGATAGCCTATGATTGCGTGGTGCTCTTGCAACCCACCTCCCCGTTCCGCACCGGCCGGCATATCACCGAGGCCCTCGCCCTGTTCAATCCCGAGACCACCGACATGGTGGTGTCGGTTTGCAAGGCCTCGGCAAATCCATATTACAATTGTTTCGAGACCGACCCGGCCAGCGGCTATCTCCATATCTCGAAAGGTGACGGGCTTCTTACCCGCAGGCAGGATGCCCCCGAGGCATGGGAATATAACGGGGCGGTATATGTCATAAACCCCGAATCAATACGCAAGATGCCCCTCGGAGCATTCCCCCGCAGGATTCCATACGAGATGTCGCGCGAGGATTCGCTTGATATCGATACCCCCCTTGACCTGACCATAGCCAGGGCTGTGATGGAGGCGCGTCTGAAAGAGGCCACATCCCAGGGAAACTGATTATTACCGTCAGAAATCATGGACAACCACATAATCGACATACACGCCACAATCCTCCAGGCCCTCGAACAGCTCAACGCGCTGACCGACGGGGTGATGACCCTCATCGTCACCGACCAGGAAGGACATGTCTCAGGCACAGTTACCGACGGTGACATCCGCCGCGCCCTGCTGGGGGGAGCGACATTGCAGACCCCTGTGGAGGAGGCCGCACACAAGGATTTCTCATCAGTCGGGCCTGACACTCCGGTAAATCGTATCAAGCAGGCGAGACTCAAAGGGATACGCCTTCTCCCGGTAATCGACAGCGCGGGGAAACTGGTCGATACCCTCGACCTGACAAAGGTGGAGACTATCCTCCCGCTGAGCGCGATTCTGATGGCGGGAGGGAAAGGTGAGCGATTGCGTCCGCTTACACTCACTACACCCAAGCCGCTGCTCGAAATCGACGGTATGCCGATTATAGACTACAATGTCCGCAATCTCTCCCGCGCAGGAATCACCGACGTGACAGTCACCACCCGCTATCTCGCCTCGCAGATTATCGACCACTTCTCAAAACCGGTATTCGGCATCGACGTGAAATGTGTGGTCGAGGAAAATCCGCTCGGCACCATCGGGGCGGCCTCGCTCATCAGCCGCAACGACGAGGGTGACACACTGGTGATGAATTCCGACCTGCTGACAACTCTTTCCCTCGAAGAAATGTTCTTATTGCATAAGACGGAAAAAGCCGATGTCACGATAGCCGCAATCCCCTACTCCGTGTCAGTGCCTTACGCCATCCTCGCCACGGATGGCCGGGAGGTGCGCTCCCTGGAGGAGAAACCGACATATTCCTATTACGCGAACGCCGGAATATATATCTTCTCCAACCGGTTGCTCAACTCAATCCTGCCAGGCACGCCGACCGACGCGCCCGAGCTGATCGAGAAAGCGATTTCAGAAGGGGGAAAGGTTGTCTTCTTCCCCATTGACGGGACATGGATCGACATCGGTTCACCCGCCGACTTCCGCCACGCCGAGGAGCTGATGCGCCACCACCGCGCGATGGGACGCTTCTGATTCCGGCGGCAATCCCCCGAGGTCTGCCCGCGTCCCGCGTGAGACCTCGCGAACGTTCAACTTTTCAGACATTTTATTTATGGCAGACTCAAACTTTATAGATTACGTCAAGATACTTTGCCGCAGCGGTAAAGGTGGAGCCGGTTCGAGCCACTTCTACCGTGCGAAATATATCCCCAAAGGTGGGCCCGACGGCGGTGACGGGGGCCGTGGAGGCCACGTCATACTGCGGGGCAACAAGAATATGTGGACCCTGCTTCCCCTCAAATACCGCCGCCATGTGTTCGCCGGAAACGGTCAGGCAGGCTCCGGGGGACGCAGCTTCGGCAAAGATGGTGAGGACCAGATAATCGAGGTGCCCTGCGGCACTGTCGTGTTTGACTCCGAGACCGGACAGTATCTTTGCGAAATCACCGAGGACGGCCAGGAGATAAAGCTCCTCAAAGGTGGACGCGGCGGACTGGGCAACTGGCATTTCAAATCGGCTACCAACCGTGCTCCCCGCTACGCCCAGCCCGGCGAACCGGCCATCGAGAAGAGCGTGGTGCTTGAGCTTAAACTGCTCGCCGATGTGGGTCTTGTAGGCTTCCCCAACGCCGGGAAATCCACCCTCCTCTCGGCCCTCTCCGCCGCCCGGCCCAAAATCGCCGACTATCCCTTCACGACCATGGAGCCTCAGCTCGGAATCGTAGAATACCGTGGCAACCGCTCTTTCGTAATGGCCGACATCCCCGGAATCATCGAGGGAGCGAGTGAGGGGAAAGGTCTCGGACTCAGGTTTCTCCGTCATATCGAGCGCAATGCCGTGCTGCTGTTCATGGTGCCGGCCGACGCTGACGACATCGCAAAGGAATATGAGGTGCTGCTTGAGGAGCTGCGCCGCTTCAATCCCCAGCTGGTCGACAAACAGAGGGTTCTGGCAATCTCGAAGAGCGACATGCTCGACGATGAATTGAAAGATGAAATCGAGCCGACATTACCTGCCGACATCCCCCATGTCTTCATCTCCGCCGTCACCGGGGAGGGTCTTGTGGAGCTGAAGGATGCCCTCTGGAAAGCCATCACTGATGACTCCAACCGCATCGAGGAGACACCCATCACCCACCGCCCGCTCGACGGTCATCACCGTGTACGCGAGGAGGATGAGTTCATCTTCTCCCCCGAGCCGGTAGAGGATGAGGAAGATGCTCCGGATGCAGGAGGGCGCATGCTCGACGATTTCGAATATGACGACGCCGACTATGAGGATGATGACACCCTCGATGACATCGACGACCTCGACAACGAGGGGGACTACCCCGAGCAGTATGACCCCACCACGCTCGACACATATTCCGACATCTACGACAATCTCTACGAGGCTGATTCCGACGGACAGCCGCGCAAAAGGAAATAATCGCGGAAATCCCCCATTTCCCACACATTATAATCAGCCAACTTTTGGATGTTTGCCGAAAGTTGGCTAATTTTGTAGCTGTCAAGCGACTCAATGTCGTTTGATGATTGCTCTTAACATTTATAATCCCGGTAGGCTTATGTCTGTGAACAAGGTGATTTTGGTGGGTAATGTCGGTAAGAATCCCGAGATACGCTATGTCGACTCGCGACCTTGCGCGACCTTCTCGCTGGCCACCACCGAGCGGGGATACCGAAGCCAGAACGGCACCGAGGTTCCTGACCGCACCGAGTGGCACAACATCGTGATGTGGGACCGCAACGCCGAAATCGCCGAGAGGTATGTCACCAAGGGGACAAAACTCTATCTCGAAGGGAAACTGCGCACCCGGGAATGGCAGGATTTCAACGCCATCAAGCGGCGCACCACCGAGATTTATGTCGACACTTTCGACATCCTTTCCCGCCCCTCCTCCACCTCATCCAACCCTACCGTCTGAGATTCATACATGCGTCGTCTGAAGACGCTACCTCAGAAAGCCAATCAACCCCATTTCAGATAATGAAGACAGAAAAGAACTTCCCTCCGGCTGAAAACGCCGAAATCCGCGACATCGAGATGTCGCCCGAGGCTGATCCCGTCGAGCTGCCGGAAAACGCGTTTCGCGAACTCGCAGCCGACGAGAAGTACAGGCCGCTGATGCATCCGGCCAGGAATTATCCCGAAGTCACCACCTACTCGGTGACGTTAGGCCTGATACTCTGTGTGATATTCAGTGCGGCCGCCGCATACCTCGGCCTGAAAGTGGGCCAGGTGTTTGAGGCCGCCATACCCATCGCCATCATCGCCGTCGGCCTCTCGGGAGCGCTCGGCAAGAAAAACGCCCTTGGCCAGAATGTCATCATCCAGTCGATCGGTGCCTGCTCGGGCGTGATTGTGGCGGGAGCCATCTTCACCCTCCCAGCCCTCTATATCCTCCAGGCCAAGTATCCGGAAATCACCGTCAACTTCTTCCAGATTTTCCTCAGCTCCCTGCTGGGAGGTGTGCTGGGCATACTCTTCTTCATCCCCTTCCGTAAATATTTCGTGAAGGACATGCACGGCAAATACCCCTTCCCTGAAGCCACCGCCACAACGCAGGTGCTGGCCAGCGGCCAGAGCGCGGGAGCCGAAGGCGGCTCACAAGCCAAGACCCTCGTCATCGCCTCCCTCATCGGCGGTATCTATGACTATGTTGTCGAGACCTTCGGATTCTGGGCCGGGACACTCTCCACCACCGTAAGCGGCTGGGGACAGGCAATCGCCGCCAAGACAAAACTGGTGCTGAGCTGCAACACCGGCGCGGCAGTGCTTGGTCTGGGCTACATCATCGGTCTGAAATACGCTTTCATCATCACCGCCGGTTCCCTCTTCGCCTGGTGGGTGATTGTGCCGCTGATGGGCACATACGGCAACGCCGAGATAGCCGCCATGGCTCCTGAGGCGATCTTCGGCAACTATGTCAGAATGATCGGTATCGGCGGTATCGCGATGGCCGGTGTGATCGGCATCATCAAGTCGTGGCCCATCATCAAGCAGGCTGTCGGACTTGCCGGACGTGAATTCAAGGGGGGTGCTGCCGGACAGGCCAAGCCTGTGCGCTGGCAGCTCGACATATCGATGAAGCATGTCGTGTTCTTCATCGCCATCGCCCTTGTGGCCGTCCTGCTGTTCTTCTGGTTCGGTGTGATCCACAACTGGTGGCAGGCGCTCGTGGCATGGATTGTCGTTACCTTCATCGCCTTCCTGTTCACCACGGTTGCCGCCAACGCCATCGCCATTGTGGGTTCAAACCCTGTGTCTGGTATGACCCTGATGACCCTCATCATCGCGTCGGCAATCTTTGTCGGCATCGGTTTGAGCGGCACCTCCGGCATCGTGGCCTCGATGGTCATAGGCGGCGTTGTCTGCACCGCCCTCTCCATGGCCGGAGGCTTCGTCACCGACCTCAAGGTGGGTTACTGGCTCGGCACCACCCCCAAGAAGCAGGAGCAGTGGAAATTCCTCGGCACACTCGTCTCTGCCGCCACCGTTGGCGGCGTGATTCTGGTACTCAACCAGGTCTACGGCTTCGACCCCGACAACGCCAACTCCCTCGTCGCTCCCCAGGCCAACGCAATGGCCAAGGTAATCGAGCCGCTCATGATGGGTGGCGACACCCCTTGGATTCTCTATATGGCAGGTGTCATCCTCGCCCTGTTGCTCAACTGGCTTGAGGTGCCTGTGCTTGCCTTCTGCCTTGGAATGTTCATCCCCCTGTCGCTCAACACCCCTCTCCTCGTCGGCGGAGCCATCTCCTGGTTCGTCGCCAAGAGCTCCAAGGACAAGTCCACCAGCGACGCCCGTCGCGACCGTGGCACCCTGATTGCTTCCGGCCTTATCGCCGGCGGTGCGCTCTTCGGGGTATTCGCCGCCCTCACCCGCTTCTGTGGATTTGAATACACTTGTCCCCTTGAAGCCGGGACACTCCAGATTCTCGGCATAGTGGCATATGTGGCTCTTATAGCATACCTCTGGCTCGACTCCCTCCGCGCCAAGAAGCTCTGACAAACTACAATCCTGATATAAAGACGAGTGTATGCCGTAGTTGGATTCTTTCAATTACGGCATACATATTGAATGACACCCCCCCACCTGCCTGTGAACCGTAAGATACTGCGACTGGCGATTCCATCAATCGCCGCCAACATAACCACTCCACTCCTGGCTCTGGTCGACACCGCCATCGTGGGGCATATGGGCAGTGAGCTTTACATTGCCGCCATCGCTGTCGGCGGTGTGATGTTCAACATGCTCTACTGGCTTTTCTCCTTTCTCCGTGGTGGCACCTCCGGACTGTCGGCCCAGGCATGCGGGGCAAACGACAGCCGTGCCTCCACCCTCGTCTTGCGTCGTTCGCTGATTGTCGCGTCGGGGGCAGGCATACTGATGGTGCTGCTGCAACAGCCTATCTTCTTGCTCCTCTCCTGGTTCCTGGATGCCGGGAGGGAAACGACAGTCCTGGCTTCACTGTATTTCCATATCCTGATATACGGCGCACCCGCCGTCCTCGGCAACTACGCGATGTCGGGATGGTTTCTCGGGATGCAGAACTCGAAAATGCTGCTGTGGGTGTCGCTCGTAATCAACATCGTCAACATCCTGTCGAGCCTCCTGCTTGTCTACGGACTCGATATGGGGATAGCCGGTGTGGCGACAGGCTCACTGATAGCCCAGTGGACAGGATTTGCCACCGGATTTCTCTTCCTGCGCCGTTACCGCCTGACCTCCACACCTCTCGCCGACATCCTCCGTTGGAAAGAACTCAAACGGTTTTTCAGCATCAATCTCGATGTGATGTTGCGGACGATGTGCATGATTGCCGTCACCCTCTGGTTCACCCGCGCAGGCTCGCGCCAAGGGCCGCTGATTCTGGCGGTTAACACGATGCTCATGCAGCTGTTCCTCCTTTTCTCATATATGATGGACGGTTTCGCCTTCGCCGGAGAGGCACTGGTGGGTAAATTTGTCGGGGCGCATGACATATCAAGTCTGAGGCTGTGTGTCAGACGGCTCTTCGTATGGGGGGCGATATGGGCGGCATTCTTCACCCTCCTTTATGTGGTGGGCGGAGAGGAATTCCTCGGACTGCTCAGCAATGACAGCAATGTCATCGCCGCCTCCCGGGAATACTTCATATGGGCGTTGACCGTCCCGTTTGCAGGCTTCGCGGCATTCGCCTGGGACGGGGTCTTCATCGGGGCGACGATGACCCGGGGGCTGCTCCTCTCCATGTTCGGGGCAATGGTGACATTCTTCATCACCTATCTATTCCTCTACCCCGCAATGGGCAATCATGCCCTCTGGCTCGCCTTCATCCTCTATCTCATAATGCGCGGTATTCTCCAGACCTTGATATTCATCCGTCACCGCTGGGAGTAGAGCCATCCGTCGCGGATGCCCCATCCAAACGAAATTCAGCGTCATGACGTTATAATTTCAAAAGATATCACTATCTTTGCAACAGACCATCAAATCATCGCGATATGAACCTCATCCAACTCAACCTCCAGCATATCTTCGACCTGTGTCGACGACACAGGGTCAAGACATTGGCTGTCTTCGGCTCGATACTCACCGACCGGTTCAATGACCAGAGCGATGTCGACCTTCTCGTAACTTTCGGTGATTTCGACCATGACACATTCGACTATGTGACCAATTACTTCGACCTGCGCGACGGCCTCGAACGTCTCTTCAACCGCAAAGTCGATCTCATAGAAGAGGAAGGACTCCGAAACAAATATTTTGTCGCCAACATAAATCGCACAAAACAACTGATTTATGGCTGACGAATATATTCTCGTATGCCTTCAGGATGTGCTGGATGCCATCTCAGATATTGAAAGCTGTTTTGCGGGCTTTCCCCGAAGATAGACCTTTTCGAGAAAAACATACCTCTCAGATGTGTCATTGAACGCAAGGTTGAAATTATGGGGGAGGCCATAAACCGTATCCGTAAACATAATCCGGATTTCAGCATTCCAAATGCCCGAGGAGTAATAGACACCCGAAACCGCATCATCCACGCATATGACAATGTCCGTCCCGACTTCCTCTGGGCATTGTATATGAGACATATCCCCTTGCTAAAAACAGATGTCGAGAAAATAATGACGGAGATGCTTTCATCCCGATAACGTCAATCGACATCTCGCATCAATGCGTTGCAATGCACCTTACTGGGCGAAAAGCTCATCGATGCGGGCTTTGGAGACGCCGTGACGCAGAGCAAGGGCCGCGTCAGCCTTGGCATCCTCCTCGCGGTATTGGAGGAGATGGAGGTAGGCACGGCAATAATACAGTTCCCCATCCTCCGGGTCAAGTTCAAGACCACGGCCTATGTCGTCAGAGGCTTCGGCAAGGTCACCTTTGGCCAGACGGCACATCGCGCGGCCTGTGTAATACTCCGCCTTTTCCACCTTCTTGATGAGCTTGTTGTAATAGGAGACAGACTCGTCGTAACGTCCCTGATTGCTATACATCACGGCCAGCAACAGCAATGTGTTGGGGTCATCAGGCTTGATTTGTTCGAGCATCCCGAGGTCGGCGCGGGCACCTGCTGAATCGCCGTGTATCAGACGGAGATAACCACGGTTGAAATAAGCGTCATAATTGAGAGAGTCCATTTCAACCACCTTGTCATAGTCTCTCATGGCATCCTCCTCGCGTCCCATATGCAACAGCACCTTGGCGCGGTTGTTGAGGATGACTGTCGAGGCGGGAGCTATGGCCCGGGCTTCGGAAAGGGTGTGCAACGCGAGGGAATCCTCCCCTCGGTAAAACTGGAACATGCCCACATTTGACAGCAGCATGACATTCTGGGGGTTGGAAGGTTCGCTCTGCATCGCCTCGCGCAACAAAGCCTCCGCACGGTTCCAGTCCTGTTTCTTCACCGCCTCATCGGCCAGTTCGATATACTTTATATAGTCGCTTGCCACAAGAAGCAATCCCGACATAATTACGGCCGCAGCCGCGAGAAGCATCTTTTTCATAATCTGTCATTCAAGTTTGCGGCCACGCAGAAAAGCAATCACATCTTTCTGTATCACCGAATTAAGGACTCCATTGACGAGGAGATAGAGCCCCAGGCCGGTCAACCCCTGACACAACAGGAGCGCCCAGCAATTATCTATAACCAGCGATTCGGCCCAAAGCAACGCCATAATCGCGACTGTCTCCACGAGATAAGGAAGGCTGTCGACCAGAAAAGAACCGACCGAACGGCCACTTACCGGAGCTGTCTTCACAACCATTACTCCCCAGCTTATGGCCGAGGCGAAAATCTGGCCGAGCAGGAGCAGTTTGATACCGTAGACCACATCGCCACCCCTCTCCATAGCCAAAAACGGGAGTGTAGCCAGCAGGAACAAGAGGGCCGCTCCGTCGCGCAGCATCTCCATCGCCACAACAAGCCGTGTCCTGGCCAGAGCTATTACATAATTGTTGTATAGCGATGTCAGCACCGTGAAAATCCCTCTGACAAGCAACAGCTGGAAGAGGATGATGGAAGCGTCCCATTTCTCGCCGAAAAGGCAATGGAAGACAGGAGCAGCCATCACTATCAGGAATCCCATCGCCGGGAAAAGCAGATAGGAGGTGAAGCGGTTCATCTTGGAGGTGACGCGGGCGAATCGTTCCGCGTCATCCTGAACAGCCGACAGGGCAGGCAGGAATGAGGAGGTCAGCACCTGTGACAAGGAACTGATACCCATTTTACTCCATTTGTCGGCCTGGGTGTAGTAACCCAACGGAGCCAAACCGGCCCTGTTTCCGATGAAAAATGAATATATGTTCTGAAACAGCACATTAAGGAATGATGAAGCCATCATCCCGCTCCCCACGCTGAAGAATGAGCGCAAGGAACTCCATGAGAACCTAAGAAGCGGTGTCCATCCCGAGGTCAGCCACAAGACAAGGCTCTTGGTGAAATTCAATGCCAAGGTCTGCCAGACAATCGCCCACGCCCCATATCCACCGACAGCCAGGCTTATCCCGACTATCGCCCCCGCGAAAAGCCCCACGGCGTTGGAGACGGCGACCATCCTGACATCCATCTTCTTCATCAGGCGGTTGGTCTGCACTATGGCTGTCGCGTTGAGGATGAAACTAAGAAACAGCACCCGGCTAATCGGGATTATACGCCGGTCACCCTGGAAGCAATCGGCTATAAACGGGGCACAGAAAAAAAGGATAACATATATCGCCGTGGCGACTCCGATGTTGAACCACAACACCGTCGAATAGTCGAGACGCGTCGGCGACTTGCGCTGTATCAGGGCATAGGAGAAACCGCTGTCGACAAACAGCGACGCGAATGCCTGGAACACCAACACCGCGCCAATCAGGCCGAAATCCTCCTGGTCAAGCAGACGCGCCAACACGATACCCGTAACAGCGTAAAGCAGCTGTTGCGATACCTTGTCGATGACATTCCATTTCACCGCCCCGGCTGTGCGGGTCTTCAAGCCGTTCTCCTGTTTTTCCAAACGTCAATCCTCCTCCGCGCCGGACTTCACATCCTCCTTTTCCTTATGGTTGTCGGTTATCTCCTCGGATATATGACCATTGTCATCCATACGGAACACCTTGACACCCATACTGTAATTCTTCACCTTCTCCGGATTACCCTTGTAATACAGTTTTCCGGGGAACATCCCTTTGATTGTGAGACGTTCCTTGGCCCACACACCGGTGGTACCGGTGCCGAAGAAGCGGCATGACACCTCATTCGCTTCCAGATTGTCGGCCTGTATTGAACCGACCCCGGTGTTACTGAATGAAGCCTGGTCACATTTGCCTGACACCACAAGCTGGCCGTTGCCGGTCTTTATGGCCCCGTCAAACTTGTTGGCATGTATATCCTTTATCACAAGCCTTCCGTTACCGATCACGGATGCCTTGAATTCGGGACACGCGGCGACAGACATGACAATCACAGTGGAATCACCATTGTTCTGTACCTGGCTGAGGAAGTTGGAATAGACCTTGACCACCGGCAATCCCTTGGTCAGTTCCCCCTCTCCATGAAACTGCTTCTGAATCATCAGCCGTCCCTTCTTGGAGAAATCGAATATCAATTGGTCGGCGACCGCGCGGGAGGTCTCATACACAGCCAGTCCGGCAGAGTCCTCGCTGCAGTTGTATTCCACATTTATGCCGTCGTCAACCACAAGGCGGTTGAAATCCCCCACCTTCAGTTCGTAGTGATGAACCTCCTGAGCCAGGAGCGGGCTCACGATGGCCATGAATACCGCTATAAATACTACAAATTGCTTTTTCACAGGCTGATACTTTGATTGGTTTAGGTCAATTATGGTTACGCTTCCCCAGACACCCCCTCTTCACGGGGTTCGGCGAACGCCTCCCCGTTGGCCAGTTTCTCCTCGACGGAAGCAATGATGTCGAAAAGCTCCTGTTTGGTGTCGGCGCGGAGCATCCTGATACGGGTCTCCCTGAAGAAAGGTATCCCCTTGAACAGAGAGCTGACAGCAAGATGGCGGCGGATATGCAGAATCCCCCGGTATTCGTCGATGCGCCCGATACTCTCGTCAATCTGACGACGCAGGATGTCGAACTTCTCAGCCATCGTCAACTTGCGGCGTATCTCGCCATAAAGCAATGTCTGCTTCATGTCGCTGAAAATCCATGGGTTCCCTATCGCCGCGCGGCCTACCATCACACCGTCTACACCGTAGCGGTCAAACGCCTCCACAAGTTTTTCGGGGGTGGTGATGTCGCCGTTGCCGATTACCGGAATCTTGAGACGGGGATTGGCCTTCACCTTCCCTATCATCTCCCAGTCGGCCTCGCCGTTATACATCTGCGAGCGGGTGCGGCCATGGACAGTCAATGCCTGTATACCGCAATCCTGCAGCTGCTCGGCAAGCTCCACGATAATCTTCGATTCGTGGTCCCAGCCGAGACGGGTCTTGACCGTGACAGGCACATTGACGGCTTTCACCACCTCGCGTGTGATTTCAAGCATCCGTGGTATGTCGCGGAGCATACCGGCTCCCGCCCCTTTACCGGCCACCTTCTTGACCGGGCATCCGAAATTGATGTCAAGGATGTCGGGTCTGGCCTCCTCCACCATCTTCGCGGCCTCGACCATCGGTCCCACCTCGCGCCCGTAGATCTGTATGGCTGTCGGGCGTTCGCCGGGATGAATCGATAGTTTCCGCGTCGTGGCCGCGATATTGCGTATGAGCGCGTCGGCCGAGACAAACTCTGAATATGTCATATCGGCCCCAAGCTCCTTGCATATAAGCCGGAACGACTGGTCTGTGACATCCTCCATCGGAGCCAGCATCACAGGTCTATGGCCAAGGTCGACATTTCCTATCTTCATAAGTCAAATCTTTGCAATCGTAAAGTTACAAAAAATCTCCGTCAGTAATCAACCGCCGGACGGTTTCAAGCTACATAACGGCCAACAATTACGCGATTTTAACAAATCACGCCTGTCTACGACCATCGTGCCCTGCTGTCAGCCAAGGGAAAGCACCGAGCATTTCTCGGGACGGAGCATATCGGCCACCTCGGCGATGTCATCGCTCGACAGCGACTCCACCGCCCTTTGCATCATACCGCGCGAACGAACCTCGCCGGTCATCAGCAACGAACGTCCCATCGAAAGTATCCCCTGCTCCAGATTCTCAGAGGCCACAATCATCTGGCCGAGATACTGCTTCTTGGCGGCGGCGAGTTTCAAGGCTGTCAGCGGATTGTCGGCCATCAGCCTGAGTTCCTTGCCGACAAGTTCGAGACAACGGTCACGGTCGGCGGGGTCACAACCGAAATATATGTTGAAGAGTCCGCAGTCGCTGAACATTGTGGTGGATGCTTCCACCGTGTAGACAAGCCCACGCCGCTCCCTGAGGGATATATTAAGCCTCGAGTTCATTCCCGGGCCACCGAGGATATTGGTGACAAGGGCTATCGCGTCGCGGCGGGGATTTCCCAATCCCGGCAAACGCGCACCGACCACGGTATGGCTTTGATGAGTCTCCATGTCGCGTCTGACATTGAACGCCGCCAACGGTTCAGGCATCCTCCTGTCGAGCGGCAAGCCGGAAGATCTCATGCCGGCAAAACCACGGCTGACCTTGGCGCAGACCCGCGAAGCGGACTCCGGGCCGAGGTAATAGGCCACCATTCTCTGGCCGTGGAAATTGCCTGTGAGGTAGTCACGGCAGACATCGGTTGTGAAGCTGTCGAGGTCTTTATCCGTGCCGAGGATGTTATGGCCAAGCTGGCTTCCGGCAAAAAACAGGTCCTCGAAGTCGTCATAGACAGCTTCCGAGGGGGAATCGAGGTAACTGTCAATCTCATCCCTGACCACCTCCCTCTCCCTGTCGATTTCCCTGACCGGGAAACGGGAATTGGCCAGCAGGTCGGCGATAAGGTCTATCGCCCTGGAGAGGTTGCCCCGGGGGAAGACCGAATAGACATTGGTCTCCTCCTTCGAGGTGAAAGCATTGAGGTCACCCCCCACTGCCTCCATTCGGTTGATTATATGTCCGGCGCGGCGGCGGTCGGTACCCTTGAAAATCGTGTGTTCCACGAAATGGGCCAGTCCGAATTGGCCGTCACGTTCGTCGCGGCTGCCTGAGTTGACCGCCACGCCGAAATACTCCAGCGCGAGCGGAGCCTTGCGGCACACAAGGCGCATCCCGCAAGGCAAATCAAATATCTCGGTATCCAGTTCTTTCATATCCAAAGCGTGTAATCCTGACACTCAACACGCTCCTGTCAGATACGTCCGTCGGCCTTCATCAGCGCGATAAGATGGTCAACAGCCTCGGCCGACGGTATGTTCTTCTCCACCAGTTCCTTGCCACGGTAAAGGCTGACATTCCCGACACCCGCGCCGACATATCCGTAATCGGCATCGGCCATCTCACCCGGGCCATTGACAATGCAGCCCATCACGGCTATCTTCAGCCCGGGATACATCGAAGTGGCGGCTTTCACACGAGCCACAGTCTCCTGGAGGTCGAACATCGTGCGGCCACATCCGGGACAGGAGACAAACTCGGTCTTGGTCACCCTGCGACGCGAAGCCTGCAATATTCCAAGCCCGAGACGGTCTATCGCCTCACGATTCATCGTGGACGACTTGATTTCCACACCGTCAATCAGACCGTTGAGCAACAACGCGCCGAAATCGGCGGAAGCGCGGATCACCGTCTTGTCAGCGGGAGTGTCACCATAGTCAAGCGACGCGATTACCGGATTATCCAGTCCCGCGCTCCAGAGCTTGTGGATGGCCGAGGATATGTCGGCCACAGAATTGGTGTGGTCTGAGGTGACGACAATCACCTTCCCGGCCAAGGCAGCATGTCGCGACGGCTCATCAAGCAGGCCGCGCAGTTCTCCCGCCGGGATTCGGTAAAGGGTTTCCTCATCCAGCGGGTCGTAACCGACAACCACCGGCACGGCGTCACCGCCGACAATACCGATCTTGCGGGTAGGCCGTCTTGATGGCATCACGGCATCGTAACCGGGGGCATATTCCCCTTCGACCGACGGAGCCGAAGCCCTTGACGAAAGGTAGTCGGCCAGTTCACGAGCCACAGGCACCTCCGCCTCGGGAGCCTCGCTGAGCGACACACGGATGGTGTCCCCGATTCCCTCGCCAAGCAGTGTTCCGATTCCGACAGCCGACCTCACACGGCCATCCTCGCCGTCACCCGCCTCGGTCACCCCGAGATGGAGGGGGAACTTCATCCCCTCGGCATCCATGGCCTTTACAAGTCGGCGCACCGTCTCGACCATGACCACGGTATTGGAGGCCTTGATGGAAATAACTATGTCATTGAAATTCTCCTTTACGGCTACCCGCAGAAACTCCATCGCGCTCTCCACCATCCCGGAAGGGGTATCGCCGTAACGGCTCATGATACGGTCTGAGAGCGACCCGTGGTTTACACCGATGCGGATGGCTGTCCCGTGAGCCTTGCAGAGATTGAGGAATGGGACGAACCTGTCCTCGATTTTCTTCAGTTCGAGGAGATACTCCTCATCCGTGTATTCCAGTTTCCGGAAGGTACGCCCCGGATCCACGAAGTTGCCGGGATTGATTCTGACCTTCTCGACATGCCGCGCCGCCTCTTCCGCCGCGCGTGGATTGAAATGGATGTCAGCCACCAGAGGGATTCCACACCCGCGTTCGCGCAGGCGCTTGCGTATCTCCCCCATATTGGCAGCCTCTCTGACCCCCTGGGCGGTCAGGCGGTCGATGTCAGCACCGGCGGCGGCGATACGGATGACCTGTTCCACAGACCCTTCGGTGTCCATGGTCGAAGTGTTGTTCATCGACTGCAGGCGGATGGGGAATCCGCTGCCAATCTCGACATCACCGACCCGTGTGGTCGATGTCTCGCGCCGACGGTAATCGAAAACACTCATAATCAGATGGTAGTACCTTGTGGAAAATCAATTGGTCTTGAAGTCATACTTGATTTCAGAGAGGGCCTCGTTGGCCTTCACTATCTTGCCGCTAAGCTCGGCGGTCCAGCCGTTGTAGCGGGCCGAAAGAGCCTCGTCGGAAAGGGACAGAATCCTCACGGCAAGCACGGCGGCATTCATCGCGCCATCTATCCCGACAGTGGCGACAGGGATGGCAGGGGGCATCTGGACGATGGAATACAAAGCGTCAGTGCCCTGAAGGGTCGCCGACAGGGGCACACCGATGACCGGCAGGGGGGTGATAGCGGCAATCACACCCGGGAGGGCGGCGGCCATTCCCGCTCCGGCGATTATCACCTTCACGCCACGCGAGGCGGCATTGCGGGCGAAATCAGCCACCTCCTCGGGAGTACGGTGGGCCGAGAGGGCAAGCATCTCGAAAGGAACCTCCATCGAATTGAGGAAATCGGCGGCTTTTTTCATCACGGGAAGGTCAGAGGTGCTTCCCATTATAATGCTGACTAATGGATTCATCTTTGGAAAATATGATTGGTTCTGATTAAGTCGTTATGTGTCGGGAGAGAGGGAAATGCGGGCTTTTCCCGCAGGCTCTCAGAGGCGTGTCACCTGGAAGAGCATCGGCAGCAGTATCACCCAGAGGAAACCGTTGAAAAATCCGGCAGTAACCTGTCCGAGGGTATGCCGTCCGAGGATGACCCGTGAGGAGCATACCAGCCCGGCCAGCAGCACCGCCACAAGGAATTCCCATTGCAGGTCATAGATGCTGTTGCCGCTCAGCATCAGGTAGAACACCAGGGCGCAGAGACCACCCATCCCGGTGGCGTGGCCCGAGATTTTCCACCATCTGTTGACCACCGTCAGCACCACCAGCGCCACAGCCCCACCTATCAGGAAGAGCGACAGCCACGCCGGAGCGTTGATATGGTTGAGATAAACCGCCAGACCGATGAAACAGGCTGTCTCTATCAGATAAGGGAATGTGCGGTCGCGCCGCTCATTCAGCTTCGGGTCTGAAATCACCTTTAGCCGCGACAGGATGAAGATACCTATCACGGGGATGGCCGTGGTGGCCAGGAAGGTCTCCAGTATGACTGTCAGCTTTGTCGCCGTGGGGATGAAGCATAAAAACGACAGCACCATCGCCAGGGCGACTCCGTAAGTCGCCATCAGCAACGGTGAGAAGATTATCGACAGGGCGCTTGCCACGCCATTAATGAATTTCATAAGCCTATGTCTTGATGGTAGGTTATATTGTGGCTCAAACTGGTTGGAAAATCATAGTGTCTTGCGAAGCCGCCCGACCGGGAAACCGAGTTTCTCGCGGTACTTGGCGACCGTGCGCCGCGCGATGTCAAACCCCTTCTCGGTAAGTCGGCGGGTGATCTGCTCGTCGCTGAGCGGATGACGCTTGTCCTCCTCCTCGATTATCGATTTCAGGGCGGCGACAATCATCGGGGTGGTGTTGTCAGAATCCTCAGTGCCCGGCTCCTCATCCTTGCGTCTCCTCTCGTTGAAAAACATCTTCAAGGGGTAGACCCCGTGGGGTGTCATCACATATTTCCCCTGGGTCGCGCGGGAAACGACCGACAGGTCGAAACCGGTGGCCGCGGCCAGCTCCCTCAACACCATCGGCCTTATTCTCGACTCATCCTCGGTCAGGAAGAAAGGACGCTGGAAATCGAGGATGGCCGACATTACGGTGAACAAGGTCTGCTGGCGCATCCCGACAATCTTGATGAAATCGGAGGCCTCGTCACGCTTCTGTTTGAGAAACATCCGGGCGGCAGCCGCGCTCCTGTCTGACGACTCCGGCAACGGGGCATCGGGGGCGAAACTCCTCTCAACGGTCAGTTCGGGGATGCGGTTGAGCAATGTCAGCGTCAGGTTCCCCTCGGTGTCGGCCTCCACAAGGAAGTCGGGGGTCACGGCCATAGCCGCCCCTCCGCCGGTCGACTCAAGCAGACTCGCCGGTTTGGGATTAAGTCGGCTTATCACAGCGACCGCCTCCTTCATCTGAGTGTCATCTATCCCCATCGCCGAGACAATCCGCTGGAAATGCTTCTTGGCGAATAGGTCGAAATAATCCCTGACAGCTTCGAGAGCCGTAAGGTTGGTCACCGTGCGGGGCAATCTTTTAAGCTGGAGCAACAGGCAGTCGCGCAAATCGACCGCCCCGATGCCGGGAGGGTCGAGCGACCTGACTATGTTCCAGACCTTACGCACCATCTCCATCGGGAAATCGCGCCCTTCGGAGAAAGCGATGTCGTCAGCCACAGCCGAGATGTCGCGGGTCAGATAGCCATTGTCGTCAAGGTTCCCGATAATATACCGGGCAATCACGCGCTCGTCATCCGTCACATTCTGCTCGTCGAGCTGACGTGTCAGGGTCTCAAGCAGGGAATCCTCCCCACCCCCTACCACCGGCTCGTAATAATCTTCGGCAAGTGCCTGGGAACTGCGGAACATCTGACGGCGCAGATAGTCAGGGATGTCATCCTCCGAACCATAGTCGGCCAGTTGCATGTCGCGGGCCGACTCGGTGAATCGGTCGCCATCCTCGGTCTCCAGGCTCTCCATATCAGTCCCCTGCGTTTCCGGGGTGGAGGCTTCGAGAGCCGGCATCTCATCGACGGCGTTGCGCACCTCCTCCTCAAATTCCGGGCCTGACATCTCAAGCATCCTCACATAACGAACCTGCAACGGCGTCAGACGCTGCTGCAGTTTCTGTTCCTGTGCAAGCTGGAAACCTTTGTCCATAGGCAACCGGAGGAAATGATTGGTGATGGTTCAAATCAGTCAGAGAGGGGGAATCCCGTATCAGGAACGTCCCGGACGGCGGCGGGTGCTGCTGCGTCCATTTCCCTCCTTACCCTTGCGGGTGGCCTTCTTTGCGCGGGCGGCACGGGCGGCGGCTACCGCCTTGGCTCCACGCGAGGTCTTCTCCCTCTTCTTTTTCTCCTGGGACTTGTCCTCCTTCTTTTTACGGGAAGGCTTCTCAAGTTTGTGGGGGATGGCACGGGCGGCCTTTTTGGCGGCGGTGTTGCTGACAGCCTGCCTGAAGGTGACGGTCTTGCCAAGGTCATCCTCACCCGGAGTCTGCAGGCGCATGTCGACAATCAGGAAGTCGAGCTGCTTCTTGTCAAGATTGGCATTGGCCACACGCACACGGACACGGTCGCCGAGACGGTAGACTGTGCCACGGCGACGGCCACGGATGCAGTAGTTCTTCTCGTCGTAGTCATAATAGTCGTCGGCGAGGTCACGCATCGGGACAAGTCCTTCGCAATGGTTCTCGTCAAGCTCGACATATATGCCCCATTCAGTGACGCCGGAAATCATGCCGTCATACTCCTCGCCGATATGGTCCTGCATGTACTCCACCTGCTTGTATTTGATGGAGGCACGCTCGGCGTTGGCGGCCAGCTGCTCCATGTCGGAGGAGTGCTTGCAGTCATCCTCAAGCTTGATGGCATCCACGCTGCGGCCACCTTTGAGGTAACGCTCCAGCAGGCGGTGAACCATCATGTCGGGATAACGGCGGATAGGGGAAGTGAAGTGGGTATAGTAGTCGAAGCCAAGTCCGTAATGGCCTACATTCTCGGTGGTGTAGACAGCCTTGGCCATAGTGCGGATAGCCAGCACCGACAGCAGGTTCTCCTCCCCCTTACCCTTGATGTCCTTAAGCATCTTGTTAAGCGAACGGTTGATTTCGGTGGAGCTGCCCGAGGTCTTTATCTTGTAGCCGAAAGCGGCGGCGATTGTAGCCAGGTCGGAAAGACGTGTCTGGTCAGGCACATCATGGATACGATAGACAAACGGTTTGGCCTTCTTGCGGCCTATCGGTTTGCCGATTGTGGTGGCCACGGTCTTGTTGGCCAGGAGCATGAACTCCTCTATGAGTTTGTTGGCATCCTTCGACTCCTTGAAGTACACACCGACGGGATGTCCCCCCTCGTCGATGTCGAAGCGCACCTCCTCGCGGTCGAAATCCACCGAACCGTTCTCGAAACGCTTGGCGCGGAGTTTCTTGGCCAGACGGTCGAGGGTCAGAATCTCTTCGGTGAAATCCCCCTGGCCGGTCTCGATGCGTTCCTGGGCCTCCTCGTAGGTGAAACGGCGGTCACTCTCAATGACAGTGCGGCAGATACGCGCGGCCTTTATCTCAGCCTCGTCGTCAAGCTCGAACACACAGGAGAAAGCCAGTTTCTCCTCCTTGGGACGGAGCGAACAGATGCCGTTGCAAAGATGCTCGGGGAGCATCGGGATTGTGCGGTCAACCAGATACACCGAGGTGGCGCGTTCCTTAGCCTCACGGTCGATTATCGAGTTGGGGGTCACATAATGGGTCACGTCGGCGATATGCACGCCCACCTCCCAGTTGCCCGAGGGAAGACGGCGGATTGACAGGGCGTCATCGAAGTCCTTGGCATCCTTGGGGTCGATGGTGAATGTGGTCACCCCACGGAAATCCTCGCGCAGGGCCACCTCCTCGGGTGTGATTTCACCGCTGATTTTGTCAGCGGCTTTCTCGACATTGGCGGGATATTTGTAAGGGAGACCGAACTCGGCGAGGATGGCATGCATCTCGGCCTGGTTCTCTCCGGTCTTGCCCAGGATGTCTATCACTTCGCCACGAGGATTCTTGGCCTCCTCGGGCCAGTCGGTGATTTTCACTATCGCCTTGTCGCCGGTCACACCACCCTTGAGTTTCCCCTTGGGGATGAAAATGTCACAGGCGAGAAACTTGGAGTCGGTCTTCAGGAAAGCCATCGTCTTGTCAACCTGGAGGGTGCCGATGAAGGTCTGCTCCTTCTTCTCGACAATCTCGATGACCTCGGCCTCCGGTTCCTGGCCACGACGACGCGCGGCGATATGGATTTTCACCCGGTCGCCGTTGAGGGCGTGGAGCGAGTTGCGCTCGGCGATGAATATCGCCTCGGAATCCTCGTCGGTGATTACAGAGTTCTTGCCGTTTGAGCGGCGGACGAAGGTGCCGGTGGCCACGCTCGACCGCTCCGGAGCCTTGTACTTACCTTTCTCAACTTCCAGAATCTCTCCGTCGAAAGCCATTTCGGCCAGCAGCATGGCCACGGAACGCTGGGTGACGGGGGTCTTGGCACCGACAGCCGCCGACACCTGTTTATAGTTGAACGTGTTGTTGCCCTGCTTCCATATGTATTCTTCCACCTTGTCGCGGAGCTGTTGTCGGGCGGAGGCGTTTGATCCTTTTCGAGCCATATATGTGACTGTTCAGATTGTTCTTTGTTAAATACAACGCTTAACATCGCGGGAATGTTAAGCGTCATTAAAGAGTTAAAGGCTCAGGCGTCGATATTGGCGTAGCTGGCGTTGGCTTCGATGAATTCCCTTCGCGGGCCGACATCCTCTCCCATCAGCATCGAGAAGATGCGGTCGGCCTCGGCCGCGTCTGTGATCTGAACCTGTTTCAACAGGCGGTGTTCGGGCGACATGGTGGTGTCGCGAAGCTCCTTGTCGCTCATCTCACCGAGACCTTTGTAACGCTGCACCTTCACCTGAGGGCCGTGCTGGTCGACGAATGCCTGACGCTGCTGGTCGGTCCAGCAATACTCCTCGATTTTACCCTTGGAGCATTTGTAGAGTGGCGGTGTGGCCAGATAAAGGTAGCCTTGCTCGATGATGGGACGCATGCGGCGGAAGAAGAGGGTCATCAGCAGGGTAGCGATATGCGAACCGTCGACATCGGCATCGGTCATTATTATGACCTTGTGGTAGGCAAGTTTCGAGAGGTTTGCCTCCTTGGGGTCATTCTCCGTACCGATGGTGACGCGCAGGGCGCGGAAGATGTTGGTGATCTGCTCGGAGTCGAACACCTTGTGTTCCATCGCCTTCTCCACATTCAGCACCTTACCGCGCAGGGGGAGGATAGCCTGGTAGCGACGGTCGCGGCCGCTCTTGGCTGTACCGCCCGCGGAGTCTCCCTCGACAAGGAAAATCTCGCATTCCTCGGCGGTACGGCTTGAGCAGTCAGCGAGTTTGCCGGGAAGACCGCCGCCACAGAGGGGGGACTTGCGCTGGATTTTGGTGCGGGCGTCATAAGCGGCCTTACGCGCCTGGGCGGCGAGAATCACCTTGCTGACAATCGCCTTGGCCTCGGAGGGATGCTCCTCCAGATAGTTTCTCAGAGCTTCGGAGACGGCAGCGGAGACAGCTCCGGCAACCTCGGAGTTACCGAGTTTGGTTTTGGTCTGACCCTCGAACTGGGGTTCCATGACCTTGACCGAGACCACTGCGGTCAGACCCTCGCGGAAGTCGTCGCTCGAAATCTCGACTTTGCTCTTCTCAAGGAGCTTGTTGTCCTCGGCATATTTCTTGAGGGTCGTGGTCAGACCTCGGCGGAAACCGGTCAGGTGGGTACCACCTTCGATGGTGTTGATATTGTTTACAAACGAATAGACATTCTCGTTGAAGGTGGTGTTGTAGGTGAGGGCCACCTCCACGGGGACACCCTGACGCTCGGTGTTGAGGTGAATCACGTCGGGAATCAGCGGCTCTTTCGAGGAGTCGATGTATTTGACGAACTCGCTCAGACCGTTGGCGGAGTAGAACACCTCGCGGCGGGGGTTCCCCTCGCTGTCGAGCTGACGCTTGTCAGTGATGGTGAGGGTGATACCGGCGTTCAGGAAGGCCAGGTCGCGCAGACGCTTGGCCAGGGTGTCGTAATCGTAAACGGTAACGGTGAAAATCGACGAGTCGGGAAGGAAGGTCACCGAGGTTCCATGGTCGTCGGTCTCGCCGATGACACAAAGTTCGCTGGTGGGCTTGCCGAGGGAGTATTCCTGCATGTAGACCTTTCCGTTGCGGCGCACTTCAGCGCGGAGGTATGAGGAGAGGGCGTTCACACAGCTGACACCCACACCGTGGAGACCGCCGGAAACCTTGTAGGAACCCTTGTCGAACTTACCTCCGGCGTGGAGGACGGTCAGCACGACCTCGAGGGCACTCTTGTGTTCCTTCTCATGCATATCGACAGGGATACCACGGCCATTGTCGACCACGGTAATCGAATTGTCCTCATTGATGGTCACCTCGATATGGGTACAGAATCCCGCGAGAGCCTCGTCTATCGAGTTGTCGACGACCTCATACACAAGATGGTGGAGACCCTTCTCGCTGATGTCGCCTATATACATGGCCGGACGCTTGCGGACAGCCTCCAGGCCTTCAAGCACCTGGATATTGCTCGCGCTGTATTCCTGGCTGTTTTTTGCCTCTGCTGAATCCGCGATATTATCCAAGTCAAAAAGATTCTCTGACATAAAATCGTATAATCTATTGAAAATCAATACCGGAACCATACCGGCAAAATCACGCGCCTCCTATGGTTCCACGATACAAAATTACGAAATTTTATTCAATCGCGCAAACTTTATCCCCATCAAATGCCCTGGAACTCCCCCTCTTCACCACCATCATTGCAAATCAACGGGTTACACACCCGCCACACACCGGGACGCACAAACTCGACACCCCCGTCCGGAAAACCGGACGGGGGTATCTGCATATCAAAAACCGGGGGAGAGCCCCCGCAGGGTCACTTCTTCACCACCTTGACGGCGGGATGGCAGTCGGGAGCCACAACATAGACTCCAGAGGCCAGGCCGGCAAGAGAGAGACGGGCGTTGCCATCCTCGGCGGCAACCGACATGAGACGGTGACCGGCGGTATCGAACAGCTCCACGCGGGTCAGCTTACGGGAAGCCAACACGACCTCCTCCCCGTCAAAACCGAACGAGAAATCATCCTCGCCGAGCGACGCGGCATCGAGCGCGCTCTGCCAGTTCTTCTCGAAATCAATATGGGAAACCTCAGCGCGTGGAATCTCCAGATCCTCGATCTCGGCGGCGGTCACCAGCAGATTGTCACCGGCGAAGGTCACTTCCGGAGCCGACGGGAGCCCGTAACGGACTACCCTCCCGTCAGTCTTGTTGATTTTCACGATGGTGACCAGTTCTCCGGCATCCTGGGCCTGGGCCATATGGCCGGTCGCCATTGAGAGCAACACGACACATAGAGTTAAAATTATCTTTTTCATTTCAAAGCTTCTAATTTGTTATGTCAAAGAGCCACCTTGCGGCTGCAGGCCACCTGCGCCCCTTTGACGTTGACCAAAAAGATTCCGTTGCCCCAGGAGGAAGCATCGATTGAGGCCACGCCACCCTCAACGGGGTAAGAACCAATCAAATTGCCCGAGACTGTGTAGACAGCCGCCTGGCAGCCTGAACCGACAGCGGGCAAAGCGACATAGACTGTCGTCCCCTCGGCCCAGACACGGATGTCGTCAGCCGTCACATCGGCCGATGCCACCTCGACACCGGAAGAGGAAGCCGCCTCCCTCACGCAAGCGGCACTGTTGATGCGTCCCGCCCCGTAAGTGTTATTGGGCAGCTCACCCATATAATCATCGGTGAAGGCTGTCGAGGTGATAATCGAGCGGGCCTGTTCCGGGGTCAGCTCAGGATTCGCCTCAAGCATGAGAGCCACCGTCCCGGCCACGAAGGGAGCCGCCATCGAGGTGCCGATGTTATAGGCATAATAATAGCGCGCACCGTTGTCGATGGTCAGACCATTTGTATAATAGTCAATCTGGTCATAAGTAGCCCCAACCGAAATGTAGTAATACTTGTTGATGGCGGAGACCACGGGATTACCGGCGGCAAGGATATTGGGAACGACGCGCCCGTCAGCAGTAGGGCCGTAGCTTGAGAAGTAGGAATGGCGGTCCTGGTCGTAGCCGGGCACCTCGCTCATGATGGAATATCCGCCGGAGTTCCATTCGATACGGTTTCGGGCATCGAACGCCCCCACCGAGATGATGCGGTTGGCGGTGCCGCCGATTTCCCCGACAGTGCCGTCATATGTGCCGTCGGTCCATCCGTTCTTGCCATTGGATGAGAACTCGTTATGGCTGTAGTTCCACATATCGACGGTCTGGCCCGGCTCACCCTCGACGACAACCCCGAGCAGACGCCCCTGGGCCAGCTCGGAAGCCTGACACTCCACACTGACGTGGGGCTGCCCGTTGAGGGGATTGATCTCGGCGGAAATCAGGACGGTAGCCGCGACTCCGCAGTCGTTGACGTTGAACCATGTCGCCACATAGTCACCCTCGACTGCGGTGTCAACCGCCGGGGTCTCGGCCACGATGTTACCTTTGAGGGAGTTCACCACACAAAGCTTCACCTTTATGTCGGAGCTGTTCTTGCCCCAGATGTCAAGGTAATGGAGATTGTGGGATGTGTTGGCCCCCTGGGTGAGCATCGTCTTGAGCATGCAGTCGTCGGGGGTGAAAGTCTCGGCGGCATGGAGCTTCTCGGCACCCTCGTTTCCACACGCGCCCACGATGATGCGGCCCGGGCCGCTCACCTCGTCAATCAGCTTGTCGAGGGGGGAGGTGCCGTTGTGGGGGCCGATATGGTCACCAAGGCTCATGTTTATCACACATGGCTTCCCTACCTTGTCGGCATAGGCGAAGATATATTTGATAGCGTCGGCGATAGCCACACTGTTCTCCTGGTCAAGGCTGACAAACACGATATCGGCATCTGGAGCCACACCGTAAAATTCCGAAAGGAAATCCCCTCCGGCGGCGGTGCAGGTGGTATGGCAACCGTGGTATTCCGAATATGTGTCATACTCCGCCTGGGTGATTTTCTCAGGGGTGGCATATTCCACGCCGTAGCCGAACTCCTCGGGAGGTGTCCCGAAGCTCGAACGCTGGTTCCAGACCAGCTTGATACGGTTGTTGCCGTCGGCATCCCTGAAAGCGATATGGCCGTACTCAATGCCGATGTCAATCATACCGACCACCACACCCTTTCCGGTGTATGCCGAGGGGAGCAGGCCACCGGTGTTGTTGTGGACATCATCCACTCCGGCGAGGTCGCGGGCATAGTCATTGAGAAGCTCCACACGGTTGCCAAGCGATATGTACCTGACTCCCGGCACCTCCCCGGCCTGAGCGAGGACATCGACAGGGATGGTGGCGGAATAGAAGAGCCCATGGTTATGGCGCAGCGAAATCCCGAGGGCCTCAAGGGAAGCCGCCGCCCCCTCGTCATCAAGGATGACATACGCTCCCACCGTCGAACGCTCTTCGACAGGGGCGGCGCTGCGCTCCTTGACATTGACCTTCATGGGGGTGACTCCGAGACTTTTCCCGGCGAGCATCAGCCGGGCGTTCGGAGCCAGGGTCTGGCCGGCGGCCGGGATGGCCGCCAGCCCCATGGCTGCAATGAAAAATCCTGAAAGTAACTTTCTCATATTTTCCGGTTGAAAACAATTCTATGGTCAGAGACCGGAGCATTCACCCCTGTACTCGATAACCACACGTTCGGGAGTACCACTCTTGCCGTCTCCCCACATAGCCTTGTACCAGTTGGTCACGTCGGCATTGATGGTCACGGTGCCGTCACCATTCTCCACCACCTGCATGGTGCCTGACATGCCTTGGTTGCGATACTGGCCGTTCGGGCTGGCGAGCTGGATTGAACCATAATGGAAGAGGTAGTAGGGTGCGCCGGAATTGGTCTCGGTATGTTCGGCGAAGTTGATTACCTGGCCGATATACTCGGGGAGCATCTCGATATAGCATTTCTCGGAGGAATTCTCAAACTGCGCGGTGTATTTCACACGGCCGTCGCTGGAATTTGTCTTGGCGAAGGAGGTGATGGCGAGGTTGTTGGAGAGGTCGCCGTCCATATTGTAATATTCGACGGTGTTCTTGGCCTTGGGAGCGAGCCCTTCACATTCACCGGTGTATTCGATGGTCACGCGTTCGGGAGTGCCGCTCTTGCCCTCTCCCCACATGGCCTTGTACCAGTTGGTCACGTCGGCGGTGATGGTCACGGTACCATCCTCATTCTCGATTACCTGCATAGTGCCCGACATACCCTGATTGCGATACTGGCCGTTGGGGCTGGCAAGCTGGATTGAGCCGTAATAGAAGAGGTAGTAGGGTGCGCCGGAGTTGGTCTCGGTTTGTTCGGCGAAGTTGATTACCTGGCCGATATACTCGGGGAGCATCTCGATATAGCATTTCTCGGAGGAATTCTCAAACTGCGCGGTGTATTTCACACGGCCGTCGCTGGAATCCGTCTTGGCGAAACCTGTGATTTCGAGGGTGTTGCTCAACACACCATCCATATTGTAGTAGTTGATCTCGTTTTTGGGAGTGGGTGTCGGGAAAATGGCCTCAAGGTCAGCGACATCCACGGGAGTGCCGTTGTAAGACGCGCGGAGAGCCGTGCCGTCGGCGAAGGTGGCATCCAGCTCCATTGTGACCACACCCTTTGAGGAGCGGGAAGTGGTAACGGTGCCTTCGGTCACAACATCCTTCACCTCGGAGATTTCCCCGTCGGTCCATTCGTAAAGCACCACAGTCGCCGCGGCGGACTCACCGGCGAGGCTCACATTCTCGGCGAAAAGTCCGGCATCGGTGAAGTCCACCATTGCCATGTATTTCCCATCCTTGAGGTTGACAAGGTCGGCGGCGGTATCGACCGACCCGAAGAGGAACTGGACATGGGCATTCTCCTCCTCCGGAGCGTAGCGGAAGACCGGAGCCAGCGTCTCGGAGCGGTAAAGCTCCGACCCGTCGGCGGCAGATATGAGCAACCCGGTTGTCTCCTCACGCACATCGAAGGAGACTTTGGCCACATCCTCGATCACATATTCCACTTTCCGGCCGTCGTTAAGCTCAACGGTCATGGTCTCGACAAGTTCGGTATAGGCATAGGCGCATGTCGCCATAGCTGTCGCCCCGAGCAGGAGCAGCGTATTCTTTGTTTTCATTTTCAATACTGATTTTATTATTTGAGGACTACTTTTATCGCCTTGTTGTCTACGGTCAGCACATAGACTCCGGCCATGCAGGCCGACGCGTCGAGGACTTCGGCAGCTGTGCCTGACATCACTACGCGGCCGTTGAGGTCGTAGAGCGACACGGGAGCGGCCCCGGCGTTAAGCACGATGATTTCACGGCCATTGACAATAGCCTGAACCGCGTTGTTGTCGGCGGCCACCGATGATATTCCGCTCAGCTCATCTTCAAGAGCCTGACGGTCATACATATATTCGATGGGCTTGTTGTCCCACACACCGGTGATTTTGAATTCCGCGTCGTCATAGAGGTCGATGTCAAAAGAGTAGTTCACATAGTCCTCTGTCTGAACCTGGATGGTTCCGCGCTGTACCGGCGCGAAGTAATCGTAGACATATGTCAGGCCCTCCTGGAAATGACGGTAGCTTGAACCGCCATCGACATCAGACCATCCCTGGCCGATGCTCATCGGATCGTAAGTGCCACCGGCGGCAAGCTCGTTTGAGTTCCAGCGCCGGGCGACAACTGTGTAAAGTCCGGGCTTGACAACAGCCTCGTTCTTGGGAGTGAAGAACTCGACACGGAGTAGGTCGGCGGCCACACCGGGGTCAGAATCCCTTCCTGCTGGAGAACCGAGGTCGAGAGTGAACGCGCGGCATCCGGCTTTCTCGCCACGGTGCCAGAGACGGCCTACCTCAAGATAATCGAGGTCAAGCTCCACATCATCAACCAGATTCGATACCGTCGGGGGAACGGAAGCTGAAGAAAGATCATAGGTCACCACGCCTCCAAGGTTGGCGGTCACATGGTAGCCAAGGTCGGTATACGCGTCCAGCGTACCGGAAATCTGCTTTGTGTTGGGGTCGAACTCAATGGTGAGTGTACCTGTCTTGAGGTAACCGTAGACATAGTCGCCGCCATTCTCGCGTATGCGTATGAATGAACCGAAAGGCATCGACACGAGCTCACCGATGTTATACTCGATTTCACGGCAGGGATACCAGGTCTGTCGTTCGAACGACTGCGAATCCTCGTAAACACCCGACTCGATGGTGTACTTGTCCTTTGCCATACGCTTGTGGGCAATCATCATGGCAAGATTGATGCCGTCGCCGGTCAGAGCGCCGGTGGTCTGGTCGAATGTCGAGGAGTAGAAGTTGAGATAGGTCACACCGTTGCCAGAATAGTCGGTGACACCGTAATAATAGGCCATGCTCCCGGCTTTTATGTCGATATCGGTGAGGTCCTTGCGGAGCATCGGGAATGAGGCCTGTTTCTCGTTGACATTGATGATGGGGAGACGGCCCGAGAATTTCAGGTCGCGTGTCTCGCCGGAGACAGGATCTGTCACCGAGGTCTCGATGATGTATTTCCCATCCTCGGCGTGGCTCACCTCAACGGGGGAGGAAACAGTGGTGGAGTTTGCGCGTCCGGCTGTGTAATACGACAACTGTGACGCGTCAGGACAGATGGTGAAGGCTGTCATGTCGTAAGACACCGCGTAACTGCCCGGCTGGAGGGCCAAGGGATCGGAGGAGGCGTTGTAAAGGTCAAGGACCAGCACATAGCCCTCGTCGAGGGTGATGGCTCCGGTCTTGTAGTTGTAACTTGCGTCCTCCTTGTCGGAAAGCATCAGATAATAGTTGGGGGTGTCGTAAGATTTGTCGTCATAAAGACCAACGACCTCATACGACATCTCCAACACGTCGGCCACGGATGCTAAAGAAGCTGAACCCGCGAACAACATGGCAAGTAATAGTTTTCTCATTAGGAAAATGTTGGTTTATACTATGATTTGGGATTATTGCAGCTGATGTTTCCCGTTGACAATATGTCATTCTCTTCAATCCGATGGTTACCGGCCCACACATTCAACGGAGATATTCATATCAAACGTCTATGAATTGTCTGATAAGAAAAGCAATCGTCTATCTTATGCGCTACAGATTGCTCGCGTCAAAATTAAACATAAATTTTCAATTTACTCTTCCCTAATTGTTAAAACACGTTAATACACTTGCTTTTAACAATTTTCTCGAAGTTTCCGGATTTGAGAACACTATGGCCAGAATGATGAGTTTTTGTGTGTTTTTGGTCGCGATCCACCTTTCACAAGGTGGCAACAAAATGCCAGATTTCGGAAAGTTCAACGGAGCGTCGGGACAATCAGTCCAGATGGGTGAAAATCTCGTCGTAAATGCGATCGGTTGCCCCGAGATTGTCCTGGATGTATTTGCCGGCGGCTTTGCCCGAACGTGACAGCGCGTCGGATGACGACAGCAACCCGCCGATTGTCGCCTCGAACTCCTCGCGGCTTCCGACCGAGAAGCCGCCGCCACAGGCGATGAGGTCTGAGGCCTCCTTGAATTTTGAATGGTTAGGTCCGAAGATGACGGGCATGCCGTAGACAGCCGCCTCGTTGAGGTTGTGGATGCCCGCGCCGAATCCCCCGCCGATATAGGCGATGTCGGCGAAACGGTAGAGGGTCGAGAGCTTGCCGAACGAATCGACGATTATCCCCCTGACCTCGGGAAGCCATTCAGGCAACTGACCGCCATCCTTGCGGGATTTCTTGATGCAGCCTATCCACTCCGACAGGAGCATCACCTTCCCGCCGGTGAAACGGTTGCGGAGAGCCTCCAGGCGCGTCTCGTTGAATTCGTGCGGAGCGATGATGAAAGCCACTTCGGGATGAGCGTTGAGCCAAGGCACATAGATGTCCTCGTCTGCCTCCCATGAGCTTCCGGCGATGAACCGGGTTTTCGCGTCGGGGGCGAAACCGGGGAACCCGGGGATGTCGACCGACGACCGCATGACATCGGTCACGCGGTCGAAACGGGTGTCTCCGGCCACGGTCACATTCTCCACACCTATCACCCTCAGCAGGCGGCGCGACCGCTCATCCTGGACATACAGGCGGTTGAAGCAATGGAGCATGTTGCGGAACATGCCTCCACCCGTGCGGAAAAACCGTTGTCCGGGACGGAAGATTGATGAAATCAGGTAAGTGGGGATTCCCCGCCGGTGAAGCTCCTCAAGATAGTTGCCCCAGAATTCATATTTGATGAATATCGCCATCGAGGGACGGGCGATGTCGAGGAATTTCCTTACGCGGTGGGGGGTGTCAAACGGCAGGTAGACCACCGCGTCGGCGAAGTGATAGTTTTTCCTCACCTCATAGCCCGAGGGGGAAAAGAAGCTGAGCAGCACCGGCACTTCGGGATGCTCGCGCTTGAGACGTTCAATCATCGGACGACCTTGCTCAAACTCCCCAAGCGACGAGGCGTGGAACCATACGGCCCCGGGCTTGTCGCCGAGCTTGCGGCGCAGCAAATCGGCGGTGCGGTGCTGGCCGCGAAGCATCTTTCTCACCTTCAGGCTACGGAGCGACACCACCTGGGCGGCGGCTCCATACAGTGAGATGGCAGTGTTGTAGAGAAGGTTCACTCTTCGGTCTGATTGATTTCGTTGGCTTTGTAACAGGTCGGGTCGGAGCCGGGCATCACGCCTGCGGCACCTCTATCGAGGCTATGGCTTTGCGGATGCGGCTGATGGTCTCGTCGCGTCCGAGAAGCTCGGTGATGTCAAACATATGGGGGCCTTTACACTGCCCTACCACCGCCAGACGGAAGGCGTTCATCACGTTGCCCATATGGTAGCCGTTGTCGGTAATCCAGTTGAGCACTACAGGCTCGGCGGCTGCGGAGGAGAAGTCCTCAAGCCCTTCAAGCACACCGATGAGCTGCTCCATTATCTCGGGAGTGCCCTCTTTCCAGCGTTTGCGGATATCCTTCTCGGCGTAGGACTCGGGAGCCTTGAAGAAGAAACCACCCTGCTCCCAGAGGTCGGGCAGCAGGTCGGCGCGGCCTTTGACCATATCGAGAGCCTTGGCAGTATATTCGGCTGTGAAATCATCGGGATTCACACCGTTCTCCTCCATTATGGGGCGGAACATCACGGCAAGCTGCTCGCCGGGGGTGTTCATCAGATATTCATGGTTGAACCATTTTCCCTTCTCGAAGGCGAAACGTGCGCCTGACTTCGAGCAATGGGAGAATGAGAACTTGTCAATCAGCACCTGCATCGACATGACTTCGGTGTCGTCGCCGGGATTCCATCCCAGCAGGGCGAGGAAGTTGACCAGCGCCTCGGGGAGATAACCCTTTTCACGGAAACCGGATGAGGTCTCGCCACTCTTGGGGTCATGCCATTCGAGGGGGAAGACAGGGAAACCGAGACGGTCGCCGTCGCGTTTCGAGAGTTTACCCTTTCCGTCGGGTTTGAGGAGGAGGGGAAGATGGACAAACTGGGGCATCGTGTCGCTCCATCCGAATGCCTCGTAAAGGAGGACATGGAGGGGAGCGGAGGGGAGCCATTCCTCACCACGGATGACATGGCTTACCTCCATCAGGTGGTCATCGACGATGTTGGCCAGATGATAGGTGGGGAGGTCGTCCGCGCTCTTGTAAAGCACCTTGTCGTCGAGGATGTTGGAGTTGATGGTCACTTCCCCTCGGATGAGGTCATTGACCTTCACGTCGCGTCCCGGCTCGATGAGGAAACGGACAACGTAGGGTGTGCCTTCGGCGATGAGACGGTCAACCTCCTCCTTCGGCATGGCCAGGGAGTTGCGCATCGACATGCGGGTCGATGCGTCATACTGGAAGTTGGGCTTCTCGGCGCGTGCTTTTTCAAGCTCCTGGGGGGTGTCGAAAGCGATGTATGCTTTTCCGGCATCGAGGAGATCCTTGACATGCTTGCGGTATATGTCGCGGCGCTCGCTCTGCTTGTAAGGGCCGTAAGCCCCACCTTCGCGGACACCTTCGTCAATACCGATTCCGAGCCATTTGAGCGACTCGTTGATATAATCTTCGGCTCCCGGGACAAAACGCTGGGAGTCGGTGTCTTCGATTCGGAGAATCATGTCGCCGCCGTTCTGGCGGGCGAAAAGGTAGTTATATAAGGCTGTACGCACGCCTCCGATATGGAGCGGTCCCGTGGGGGACGGGGCGAAACGCACCCTGACTTTTCTTTGTGTCATTCCGGTTTATCTCTTGACGGAAGCCCCTTGCGGGACACCTCCGTAATTCGGCTGCAAAATTAGCGATTTTTTCTTAAAAATCATAAACCCGCCCGATATTTCGACAGAATTAACCCCTCCATCGAATTTATCACCACCTCACCCGAGGTCACGCCTCCACAAACAGGGTCTCACGCAGATTACGCAGATAAGCAGATTCTCACAGATAAAAGGCTCTCACAGATTACACGGATTACACAGATGCCATCCGGATAAGCCGAGAGGGGGTGATTTTTGGGAACCGGTCATTTGTAGATGAAGCGGCGGATGGAGTGTTTGGGAGTCTTCTCGAACTCGTCGTGGTGGATTTCGATTTCCGAGACGCGGGCATAGGAGGGGAGCGACTTGTTGAGCTGGGGGAGCAACGCGCTCACCTTCTCATCGGCCTGCGCCTCTGTCAGCCCCAGCTTACGGGCGGCTTCATAGTCGGGATGAACCAACGCCACGAGTTTGCCGCCACGGTCGACCACGATGCTCTCCCCTACCAGCGGGAGGTCGTTGAGGACAATCTCAACCTCCTCGGGGTAAATGTTCTGTCCCGAAGGGCCGAGTATCATGTTTTTCTCACGGCCTCGGATATAAAGGTAGCCATCGCGGTCCATGGTGCAGATGTCGCCGGTGTTGAGCCAGCCGTCATCCGACAACGCCTCACGGGTGGCCTCCTCGTTCTTGAAATACCCTTTCATCACATTCGGGCCTTTAAGATAGAGAACCCCGGGTACATTGGCCGGATCGGGGGAGTCTATCCTGACCTGCATGCCGTCAACCACACGTCCGCAGGAGTGGGGACGCTGGGTCGACCACCATTCATATGTGACCAGGGGGGCACACTCGGTCATGCCGTAGCCGATGGTGAAGGGGAACTTGATTTTACGAAGGAATTCCTCGACATCGGCGGTCAAGGGGGCACCTCCGAGGATAAGCTGACGCAGGTTGCCGCCGAGAGCGCTGACGAGCTGTTTGCGGATACGGGAGTAAATCAGCTGACGTATGCCGGGAATGGAGGTGAGGAATTTCACCACCGGCTTTTTCAGTATCGGGAACACCTTGCCACGGACAATCTTCTCTATCACCAGGGGGACGGTTATGACCAGCTGCGGCCTTACCTGCGCGAAAGCCTCAAGCAGCACTTTCGGCGAGGGCACACGGCCAAGGAAGGTGATGTGGCATCCCTTGCAAAGGGGGAAAAGGAACTCGAACACAAGGCCATACATATGGGCCAGCGGGAGCATGCTCAGCATTCCGTCGCCGGGATACAGGAAGTCAATCTGACCGAGGGCGAAGCCGATGTTGCCCCACAGGTTGCCGTAGGTAATCATCACCCCCTTGGAATTTCCGGTCGAACCGGAGGTGTAGTTGATCAGGGCGAGGTCGGAGGAGAGAGGTGTGGCATAACGGATATCCTCCGGTTTGTAGACTTCCGGATATATCCTCGTGAACATCGAGTCAAGGGCATCGACCGCCGACTGTAGTTTGCCGTCGCGGTCAGCCACGACCTCAAGGTCGCCAAGGAGCAGAACCCCTTCGACATCCGGCATACGTTCCATATCGAGGTTGTCGGCGATTGAACGCTCGGTGAAGAGCAACCGGGCCTCGGAATGGGCCACCAGATGGACGATGTTTCCGGGCTGGAACTCGTGAAGAAGCGGCACGACCACCGCTCCGTAGGTCAACGCGCCCAAAAATGTCGCCGCCCACTCGGCGGAATTCCTCGCACATATGGCGACACGGTCGCCGGGTTTCAGTCCGGCAGCCCTATATAATATGTGGAAACGGGCTATGCGCGCGGCAAGCTCCCCGTAGGTGAAAGTTTTCCCGTGGAAGTCAGACAGCGCGTCGCGGTTCCAGTTGGCGGCGATGCTTTTTGATATTGTCTCAATGAGGCGGTCCTTCATCTTTTTCACAAGTTTTATCGTTATGTATATGACAACATAACAAATTTTTTCCTTACTTTGTCGGAGAGAAACGAGTTCGATTTTCGAGACCTCTCGGCAAACCGCAGGTTTCCACGACAGAAAAGAAGCTTGTGATGGCTCCAGAGGTCAAATTCGTGCAAATTTAATAAAATTCACTAAATACAACAAGATGAACCGAAAATATCTTCCCTTGTTCGGGGCTGTGTTACTGACAGCCTGCTCGGCGGCAGCCGCCGGTGACGACTACAAGGTCAGTGTCGCCATGCCCCCCGCCGCCAATGGTCAGACCGCATTTATCGTGAACTTCGACAACGGAGACAAAATCGACTCCACGATGGTGGAGAACGGCCAGGCCCTCTTCAAAGGCTCGATAGAGCAACCCGTGCTCGCCCGCGTGGTGGTAGATGGCCAACGCTACGGCAATTTCATCCTTGAGCAGGGTGACCTCACCCTCCAGCGCGGCGGAGCCGTCATCGGCGGCGACCTCAACGCAAAGCTCGAAAAAGCGATGAAAGGGATAGAGGCAATCCAGGCAAAAGCAGCCAAACTCCCCCAGGATTCCTCCTACGCCGCCAACATGGCCAAGCTGGAGAAGGAATACAATGCCTACACAGACTCGGTGGTAGCCGCCAACGCCACAAACCCCATCGGTTACATGTTCTTCATCAACCAGGCCTACGACTATGACCTGCCGCGTCTCAACAAGGCTCTTGAGCAATACCCCTCGATGAAGGGCTACCAGCGCACCGCCAAGCTCATCTCCGCCCTCCAGCAGAAGGAAAAGACCCAGCCGGGCAACAAGTTTGTGGATTTCACCATCACCAACGACACCATCACTCAGAGCCTTTCCGACTATGTCGGCAAAGGCCGCTACACACTGGTTGATTTCTGGGCAAGCTGGTGCGGCCCCTGCATCCGCGAGACCAAGGTGCTGAAGAAAATCCGCGAGGAGTTCCAGGGCAAGCCCCTCGACATCCTCGGAGTGGCAGTGTGGGATGAACCCGCCAACACCGAAGCCGCCATCAAACGTCACGACCTTCCCTGGCCCCAGATAATCAACGCGCAGTCTGTCCCCACCGACCTGTATGGCATCTCGGGCATCCCCTGCATCATCCTCTTCGGCCCCGACGGCACTATCATCTCGCGTGACCTCCAGGGAGAGGATCTGGTGAACTCTGTGCGCACCGCCCTCGACCCCTCCGCCGCTGCCTCCAAACCGGCGACACCTGCCAACTGATTCATTCCGACCGCCTGACGCGACAGCGTCATCATTATTATAAGACACAGTTATTATTATAAGGCACAGTCATTATTATAAGGCACAGTCATTAATTATTATAAAACACGTCATCACCATAAAATCGGGGTATCAAATTTGATACCCCGATTTTATTATACTCCCTCAACCACTTCCCCAACGATTCCGAAGGAATCGTCCAGGAAACCGCAATAACTGAATACGGAATAACTGAAACCGGAATACAAAAGACGTGGCACCGGAATGGTTATGGTGGTGACGCATTAGCCACACCGGCCTGTATTCTCAACGGCGATGAAGCAATAACGAGGCAAGGGAGGGGGAAACAGCCGCCGAGAGGAACGCGCCCACGGTGTCGGCCAGGAAATCGAGCAGGTCGCATCCGCGTCCAAGTCCCATCCACGCCTGCAACAGTTCTATCCCTCCACCGAAAAGGCTCACCCCGACGGCAATCAGAATCAGCGCCGGGAGGTTGCTCCCACGGGGGAGCGCGCCCGTCTGCTCATAACGGCGTTGTCTCAGCAGTTCGCGGTCGATTATGAGCGCGAACACCAGACCGCCGAACATCAAGGCGTGGACAACCTTGTCGGCATGCTCAAACAGTGGCACATCCGACTCAGGAAGCGGATGGGGCGCGAGCGTCAGCCACAGGATGGCAATCACAACGATGGATGAAAATATGCCGGGACACACCCGCGAAAGGTATTTCTGGAGCATAAGCGATAACACTTAGAGAGACGAGTCGCAAAGTTAAGTATTTATCGTCAGATGGCAAAACCGGCCCCACAAATCGGGTGGTTAAAAATTATGTCTTAAAACATAAAAATTTTTAAGTCGGTTTTAGCGGTTATTTCAATGGAATTTCGGTATATTTGCGACAAACAAAACTTCAACCGATTATTCACCGAAAAATCTCAACCACCATGATCATCGGAGTACCCAAAGAGATTAAGAACAACGAGAACCGTGTGGCAGTCACCCCTTCAGGCGCACGCGAACTCGTCGGTCACGGCCACAAGGTCTACGTCCAGCACACCGCCGGAGAAGGTTCTGGATTTCCTGACGAACTGTATGTAAAGGCCGGAGCCGAAATCCTCCCCAAGATAGAGGATGTCTACGCCATCGCCGAGATGATCATCAAGGTGAAAGAACCCATCAAACCGGAATATCCCCTCATCCGCCGCGACCAGGTGGTCTTCACATATTTCCATTTCGCCTCAGACCGTGAGCTGACCGAGGCCATGATACGCTCCGGCGCTGTCTGCATCGCTTACGAGACCGTCGAACTCCCCGACCGCCAGCTCCCGCTGCTGATTCCAATGAGCGAGGTGGCAGGCCGCATGTCAATCCAGGAAGGTGCACGGTTCCTTGAGAAGCCCCAGGGAGGAATGGGGGTATTGCTCGGGGGAGTTCCGGGCGTGAAGCCTGCCAAGGTTCTGATTCTCGGAGCCGGAGTCGTAGGCCGCAACGCCGCCCTGATGGCCTCTGGGATGGGAGCTGACGTGACCATCGCCGACATCTCCCTCCCCACCCTGCGCCATGTAGCCGAGGTGATGCCTAAAAATGTCAAGACCCTCTTCTCCTCGCGCCACAACATCGAAGCCGAGCTACCCGACACCGACCTCGTCATCGGTTCCGTGCTGATTCCCGGCGCGAAAGCCCCCAAGCTCGTCACCCGCGACATGCTCTCGCTCATGCGTCCCGGCACGCTGCTTGTCGATGTCGCCATCGACCAGGGCGGATGCTTCGAGACCTCGACCCCGACGACCCATTCCAACCCCACATACACCATCGACGGCATACTCCATTACGCCGTGGCCAACATCCCCGGAGCGGTGCCCCGCACCTCAACCCTGGCTCTGACCAACGCCTCCCTCCCCTATGCCCTCCGTCTGGCCGACAAAGGCTGGCGTCAGGCATGCAAGGATGACAAGGCCCTCGCCCTCGGTGTCAACATCGTCGAAGGGAAGGTCGTCTTCCCGGCGGTGGCCCAGGCATGGGATCTCCCCTGCCACGAGCTGAAACTATGACCCAGCAGGCTCATCCACACAGATAGAGAAGAAATCAATTTACTGTCTCTAATCCTGTTCAGACTGTAGCAGGCCACCACCCCTCCCCTCGCTCCGCCGGGAGAGCGGCGGTGGCCTGACCTGTTTCCACTCTCCTCGCTGGCTTATAGATTGGATTTTTATGCCATCATAAAACCCGCAGAGATAGCGGTTTTCGAAGTTTTTAAGAAAATTCTCGCGAAAACATGCCCTGATTAGAAATAAATCAGTATATTTGCGAAAACAAAAGTCTATCATACATCAAACCCGACTGACAATGAAGCAATCCGACATTGACTGGAAGTCACTTGGATTCGGCTACGTTCCGACCGACTACAACGTCCGCTGTTACTACCGCGACGGGAAATGGGGTGAAATCGAAGTCTCCTCTTCCGAGACCATCGAGATGCATATCGCCGCCACAGCCCTCCATTACGGACAGGAAATCTTCGAAGGCCTCAAGGCCTTCCGTGGAAAAGACGGCAAGGTCAGGGTTTTCCGCCCCCTGGAGAACGCCCACCGCATCCAGGAATCGGCGCGAGGCATCAAGATGGCCGAAATCCCCGACGAGCTGTTCCTTGAGATGACCCGCAAGGTAATCGCGCTGAACGAACGGTTCATCCCCCCATACGGCAGCGGCGCATCCCTCTACATCCGTCCCCTTGAAATCGGCATGTCGGCCCAGGTCGGCGTGAAACCCGCCAGCGAGTATTGCTTCATAATGCTCGTCACCCCCGTGGGCCCCTATTTCAAGGAGGGATTCAAGCCCACCAACATCTGCATCATGCGCGAATATGACCGCGTGGCCCCCCGTGGCACCGGCCGCTGGAAAGTCGGAGGAAACTACGCCGCCAGCCTCGGAGCCGGCGAACGCGCCCACGCGCTCGGCTATTCCGCCGTCCTCTATCTCGACCCCAAGGAGAAGAAATATCTCGACGAGTGTGGCCCCGCCAACTTCTACGCCATCAAGGACGGCAAATATATCACCCCCGCGTCAGACTCCATCCTCCCCTCCATCACCAACGAGTCGCTGATGCAGCTCGCCAGAGACTTCGGCATGGAGGTAGAACGACGCCACATCACCGTTGATGAGATTCCCGATTTCGAGGAGGCAGCCGCATGCGGCACAGCCGCCGTCACCTCCCCCGTCGGCGAAATCCATGACCTCGACAACAACGTGAAGTATGTCATCTCCAAGGATGGCAAGCCCGGCCCTGTCACCACCCGCTTCTACGAGACCCTCAGCGCGATTCGCCTGGGAGAAATCGAGGACAAGCACGGATGGAACATGGTCCTCGACCTCTGACCCGACCTCTCATACAGGATAACCTTACGATGTTCGACTATCAGAGAATCATCGACAAATATTATCCCGAAGGCAACCCCCTTCGGGATATATATTTGCGCCATTGCCGGCAAGTAGCCGACAAGGCTCTCGCCATAGCCCGGGAGAAACAATTGTCCATCCCACCCGGGCAGATTGAAGCCGCCGCGATGCTCCATGACATCGGCATCTTCCTTTGCGACGCCCCCTCCATCGAATGCCACGGCGAGGAGCATTACCTACGCCACGGCCTCCTCGGAGCCGACCTGCTGCGCCGTGAGGATGCCCCCGAGGAATATGCCCGCGTGGCCGAGCGCCATACCGGGTCGGGGCTATCGCGGGAGGAAATCATAGCCGACGCGCTTCCCCTCCCGACCGACCGTTGTTTCATGCCCGAGACCGACCTCGAACGACTCATCTGCTACGCCGACAAATTCTTCTCCAAGTCGGGCGACATGGCCGAGAAACCGTTGCCCCGGGTGATGGTCTCAATAGCCCGGTTCGGCCCGGAGTCATTCGCCAGATTCAACGACCTGCACCGCCAGTTCGGACTTAAATAAAGTTAATAAAATATAATATTGTCATTATCGCTCATTCCGCGCCCTCAAGCCGTTTGGCAGGGCGCGGATTTTTCATTAATATTGCGTAAATTTGCAGTGTAGAGTATTGCGGCGCGAAGGCCGCCGTCTAATGCCATCCCTCTCCTGTCAAATACCGGCGTCAAAGTGTGGCCATAGCCGCCACGCGACATCCCTTACGAATCCGGCACTCTCTCCAACGACTGCCCGCATTCATCCATTATGACGCCACCCTCCGGGGAAGACAGCTTCCGGCCCGCAGCAGGCCGATAGCCCTTTCCTTTTAGCTACGCTAATAAAAAAATAACATAAATGACAGGTAAATGGAATTATTTACCCCTGACACAAGAAGAACAGCGCATCGAGACGGAGCTTGCAAAACGCTACGCCTCGGTCCCCCCTGTGAGCCAGTTGCTGGTCGAGCGAGGGATTACTTCAGTGGAAGAAGCTGACCGCTTTTTCCATCCCCAGCTGAAGAATCTCCACGACCCGTTCCTGATGCCCGACATGGACAAGGCTGTCGAAAGGCTCAACCGAGCCATGGGGTCAAAGGAGAAGATAATGGTCTACGGCGACTATGATGTCGACGGCACTACCGCCGTCGCCCTGGTCTACAAGTATCTCCAGAACTTCTACTCCAACATAGATTACTTCATCCCGACCCGCTACGAGGAGGGCTACGGGATATCTTCCGAGACAATCGACGAGTTCGCCGCCACAGGGGTGAAACTCGTCATCATCCTCGACTGCGGCATAAAGGCCAACGAGGAGATTGCCCACGCCAAGGAGCATGGCATAGACTTCATCATCTGTGACCACCATGTCCCCGACGACGAGCTGCCCGCCGCCGTGGCAATCCTCAACCCCAAAATGCCCGGTTCATCATATCCTTGCCCCCACCTCTCGGGCTGCGGGGTCGGCTACAAGCTGATGCAGGCATTCTCGATCAGCAACGGCATCCCGCAGACCGATCTCGAAGGGATGCTCGACTTGGTGGCTGTCTCCATCGCCGCCGACATCGTGCCGATGGTCGACGAGAACCGTGTGATGACCTACTGGGGATTGCGCCGTCTCAACACCAACCCCAACATGGGAATCAGGGCCATCATCCGTATCTGCGGCCTCGCCGGAAAGGAAATCACCATCTCGGATGTGATATTCAAAATCGGCCCGCGCATCAACGCCTCCGGACGCATGCAGAGCGGACGCGAGGCGGTCGACCTGCTGGTGAGCCGCGACATCACCGACGCTTCCCACCGCGCACGCAACATCGACCAGTACAACAAAGACCGCAAGGAACTAGACAAGCGCATCACCGAGGAGGCCAACGCCATCCTCTCCCAGCGTATCGAGGCGGGCAGCAACAAGAAGTCGATAGTGATTTTCAACAAGGACTGGCACAAGGGAATCATTGGCATCGTAGCCTCACGCCTTACGGAGCTTTACTACAAGCCGTCTGTTGTGCTTACCCTCTCCAACGGGCTTGCCACCGGTTCGTCGCGCTCCGTACAGGGCTTCGACATCTATTCAGCCGTGGACTCCACCCGCGACCTGCTGGAGAACTTCGGCGGCCATACCTACGCCGTCGGTCTCTCCCTCAAGGAGGAGAACATCCCCGAATTCACCCGCCGTTTCGAGGAGTATGTGGCGGCAAACATCCTCCCCTCCCAGCTCAAGCCCACCTACGAAATCGACGCCCTGCTGACATTCTCGGAAATCACTCCGGAATTCATCACCACCCTGCGCCGTTTCAACCCATTCGGTCCGGGCAACCACAAACCGGTGTTCTGCTCCCGCAACGTGATGGACTTCGGCACCTCCAAGCTTGTCGGCCGACAGCTCGAACATATCAAGCTCGAACTGGTGGATGACACCTCCGGCAAGGTCTTCAACGGCATCGCCTTCAACAAGGCCCACCTCTTCAACGACATCCATGCCGGCAAGCGGTTCAACATCTGCTACACCATCGAGGACAACAAACACCAGGCCGCCCAGAACGCCATCCAGCTCCAGGTCAAGGAAATCCAGATTGTCGACTGACATCCTCCCCCCTCATTTCCATTCATCCCCACAAATGAGACCGAGGTTTCACGCAGATACAACAGATATATAACAAACACCTATATAGCAAACACTTATATAACAAACATCAGCATATAGCGAACATCTATATATAACAATATATAACAAACACTGTTATATAACAAACGCTGCTATATGACAAACACTGTTATATGACAAACACTGTTATATAACAAACACCGACATATAACGAACACTGCCTAACCAGCACAGACAACAACGATTCCGAAGGAATCATTTGTCTGAATAGCCGTGGGTTGGCGCGAAGGGAAGCCCCTTGTGGGCGACCCCGAAGCGG